>JAAUYH010077095.1_pt1 | contig 45561 bp, 51 predicted proteins | sample 7278061 | NCBI WGS metagenome assembly JAAUYH01 (sample SAMN14350203, study PRJNA611818) | marine sediment metagenome | isolation source: surface marine sediment (0.6m) | place: French Polynesia: Moorea | collected 2018-08
ATGGAGGAAGGCCTCCGTTTCGCGATTCGCGAGGGCGGCCGCACGGTGGGCGCCGGCGTGGTTTCCAAGATTTTTGAGTAATCGACATGGCCGACCAGAGAATTCGAATCAGGCTCAAAGCGTTTGACCATCGGTTGATCGACCGCTCGGCGAAAGAAATCGTCGAAACGGCGCGTCGCACCGGTGCCCAGATCCGTGGGCCTATCCCGCTCCCCACCAAGAAGGAGCGGTTCACCGTACTGATTTCTCCCCACGTCAACAAGGACGCCAGGGACCAGTACGAAATCCGCACCCACAAGCGGGTGATGGACATCGTCGACCCCAACGACAAGACGGTCGACGCATTGATGAAGTTGGATCTTGCTGCAGGAGTAGACGTACAGATTCAGCTTTATTGATCGAGCAATACGCTGAAGCGAGGCCCCCGGAAGGGGAGCCAGATCGCGAGTAGTCATAGGTATGAAGTGGCTGCGGTAGTGCAAAACATAAAGGCAGCGGCGCGAGCCCAGGCCAAAGTGTGTATGTCGCTGCCCACCACACAGGAAACGATAAGATGATTGGTGTAATTGGCCAGAAACGCGGCATGACCCGCGTGTTCACTGACGACGGTGCGTCGGTCCCGGTGACGGTGATCGAGGTAGCGCCTAATCGCGTGACCCAGGTGAAAACCGAGGAAAGCGATGGGTACCGTGCAGTCCAGGTGACCCGCGGAAGCAAGCGTTCCTCCCTGATTAGCAAGCCACGGGCCGGTCACTATGCCAAAGCTGGCGTAGAGGCGGGCGAAGGCCTGTGGGAATTCTCCCTGGACGAAGGCGAAGGCGCAGAATTGGAGGCCGGTGGCGAAATCACCGCCGAGGTGTTCAGCGCGGGCCAGATGGTGGACGTCACCGGCATCAGCAAGGGTAAAGGCTTTGCTGGCGTGGTGAAGCGTCACAATTTCCGCACCCAGGACGCCACCCACGGCAACTCCCTGGCGCACCGCGCGCCCGGTTCCATCGGTCAGTGCCAGACGCCGGGTCGGGTTTTCAAAGGCAAGAAGATGGCAGGCCAGATGGGTAACGTCCGGCGCACCATCCAGAACCTGGAAGTGGTGCGGGTGGACGCCGAGCGCAACCTGCTGCTGATCAAGGGCGCAGTGCCCGGGGCCAGCGGCGGCAACGTCATTGTGCGCCCGGCCGTCAAGAGCGCCGGAGCGGAGGCATAATCATGGAACTCGCAATCAAAGGCTCCAAGTCCACGGTCAAGGTCTCCGAGGCCGCGTTTGACCGGCCCTACTCCGAGGCACTGGTTCACCAGGTTCTGAACGCCTACCTGGCCGGCGCCCGCAGCGGCACCAAGGCCACCAAGTCCCGTTCGGACGTTCGGGGCGGCGGTCGCAAGCCGTGGCGGCAGAAAGGCACCGGCCACGCCCGTGCCGGCACCATTCGCAGTCCGATCTGGCGTGGCGGTGGCCACACCTTTGCGCTGCGGCCGCGGGATTTCAGCCAGAAGGTCAACCGCAAGATGTATCGCGGCGCCATGCAGGCAATCCTTTCCGAACTGCTGCGGCAGGACCGTTTTGAGGTGGTGGATGGATTTGACCTGGAGGAGCCCAAGACCAAGGCCCTCAAGGCCAAGCTGGCGGACTATGGCGATTCCCGGGTCCTGATCATTACCGAAAACGTTGGCCCGAACCTTTACCTGGCCTCGCGCAACCTGCGCAACGTCAACGTGATTGATTCGGCCGCCATTGACCCCGTGTCCCTGGTCAACACCGACAAGGTGATCGCCACGGTGGACGCGGTCAACAAGATCCAGGAGTGGTTGGGATGAACCAGCAGCGTCTGTACAACATTTTGCGGGCCCCGCACATTTCCGAGAAAAGCACCCGGGCCAGCGGCGAAGGTAACCAGTACGTGTTTCGTGTCGCCACTGACGCCAGTAAGCCGGAGGTCAAAGCGGCGGTGGAAAAGCTGTTCGAGGTGACCGTGGAGTCGGTCAACATCGTCAACATGAAGGGTAAGTCCCGCACCTTCCGTTTTCGTTCCGGCAAGCGCCCGGACTGGAAGAAGGCCTACGTGCGCGTGGCCGCGGGTCAGACCATCGATACCGACATGGTCGGCGAGTGAGAGGGAAGGAATAAGCAATGGCACAGGTCATTAAGTTAAAGCCAACGTCTCCTGGTCGACGCGGAACGGTTGTCGTCAAGCGCCCGGGCCTGCACAAGGGTGCACCCCACGGCGCGCTGGTCGAGAAGAAGACCAAGTCGGGTGGACGCAACAACGCGGGCCGTATCACCACGCGGCATCGCGGCGGTGGCCACAAACAGCGCTATCGGAACATCGATTTCAAGCGCCGCAAGGACGGCATTCCGGCCAAGGTAGAGCGGATCGAGCACGATCCAAACCGCAGCGCGTTTATCGCCCTGCTGTGCTACCTCGACGGCGAGCGCCGCTACATCGTCGCTCCGCGCGGCACCCAGGTGGGAGACACCGTGCAGTCCGGCCGGGACGCTCCCATCAAAACGGGTAACTGCCTGCCCCTGCGCAACATTCCTGTGGGCAGCACGGTGCACTGCATCGAGCTGAAGCCGGGCAAGGGCGCGCAGATGGCCCGCTCCGCCGGCGCATCCGCCCAGCTGGTGGCCCGGGAGGGCGTGTACGCCATGCTGAGGCTGCGTTCAGGCGAAATGCGGCGGGTTCCGTACGATTGCCGCGCCACCCTGGGTGAGGTCAGCAATGCGGAGCACAACCTGCAGAAGCTGGGCAAGGCCGGCGCCAAACGCTGGCGCGGCGTGCGGCCCACCGTTCGCGGTGTTGCCATGAACCCGGTGGATCATCCTCATGGTGGTGGTGAGGGACGTACCTCCGGCGGGCGCCATCCGGTGACGCCCTGGGGTGTGCCGACCAAGGGATACAAGACGCGCAAGAACAAGCGCACCGATCACATGATTGTGCGCAAGCGCTCGCGCAAATAATTGGGAAGTTACTCATGCCACGTTCAATTAAAAAAGGTCCTTTCATTGATCACCACCTGATGAGCAAGGTGGACCAGGCCGTTGCCACCAACAGCAAGCGGCCTATCAAGACCTGGTCTCGCCGTTCCATGGTGATTCCCGAGATGGTTGGACTGACCATTGCCATCCATAACGGTCGCCAGCACGTTCCGGTCCTGATCAATGAGGACATGGTGGGCCACAAGCTTGGCGAGTTCGCCGCGACCCGGACTTTCCGCGGTCATTCCGGCGATCGGAAGTCCAGGTAAGGAGTTGCAGATGGAAACTCAGGCAGTTTTGCGACGCGCGCCGATATCCGCGCAGAAAGTCCGGCTGGTGGCCGACATGGTACGGGGCATGCAGGTGGAAGAGGCTGAGCAGGTGCTGAGCTACAGCACCAAGAAAGCCGCGCACCTGGTGAAAAAGGCCCTGCTTTCCGCCGTGTCCAACGCCGAGCACAACGAAGGCGCTGACATCGACGAGCTGAAGATCAACGCCATCTTCGTGGATGAAGGTCCGACGATGAAGCGCGGCCGGGCGCGAGCCAAGGGCCGCGGAACGCGAATTTTGAAACGAACCAGTCACATTACCGTGAAGGTCTCCGACGAGTAATCAACGAGCGATAGTTTTATGGGTCAGAAAGTACATCCAACCGGAATTCGACTGGGTATTTCAAAAGACTGGAATTCCAAGTGGTACGCCACCCGCCAGGAGTTTGCGGACAATCTGAACACGGACCTGGCGGTCCGCGAGTTCATCCGCAAGAAGCTGAAAGGTGCTGCCGTCAGCCAGATTCAGATCGAGCGTCCCGCCAAGACTGCCCGAATCACCATTCACACGGCTCGGCCGGGGATCGTGATTGGCAAGAAGGGCGAGGACATCGAGCGCCTGCGCGCGGAAATCTCGAAGATGATGGGTGTCCCCACCCACATCAACGTGTCCGAGGTTCGCAAGCCTGAGCTGGATGCCCTGCTGGTGGCCGAGAGCATCGCATCCCAGCTGGAGCGACGCATCATGTTCCGTCGGGCCATGAAGCGTGCCGTGGGCAATGCCATGCGCCTGGGTGCCCTGGGCGTGAAGGTGCACGTGGCCGGCCGGCTGAACGGTGCGGAAATTGCCCGGGCAGAGTGGTACCGCGAAGGCCGGGTGCCGCTGCATACCCTGCGGGCCGATGTGGACTACGGTCTGGCCGAGGCAGAAACCACCTACGGGATCCTGGGCGTCAAGGTCTGGATCTACAAGGGTGAGGTGTTCGATCTTTACGGCGAGAAAAGCGGCGAGGCCGACGCCCAGCAGCAGACTGCGGGTTGATCGGCGGGTTAGGAGAAGAAAATGCTGCAGCCAAAGCGCACAAAATTCAGAAAACAGCAGAAGGGCCGGAACCGCGGTCTGTCCCAGCGGGGCAGCAACGTCAGCTTCGGCGAGTTTGGCCTGAAGGCCACCACTCGCGGGTTTATCACCGCGCGCCAGATCGAGGCCGCGCGACGAGCCATTACCCGGCACGTAAAGCGGGGTGGAAAGCTGTGGATCCGGATATTCCCGGACAAGCCGATCACCAAAAAGCCGCTGGAAGTGCGGCAGGGTAAAGGCAAGGGCAACGTGGAGTACTGGGTTGCTCCGATTCAGCCCGGTCGGGTTCTCTACGAGATCGAAGGCGTCAGTGAAGACGTGGCGCGGGAGGCGTTTCGCCTGGCGGGCGCCAAGCTGTCGGTACAGACCACCTTTGTATCCAGGCAGGTGATGTGATGAAAGCGGTAGACCTGAGAGAAAAATCGGTCGTTGAGCTCCAGGTAGAGCTTGACGCGCTGCTGAAAAAGCAGTTCCAGAACCGTATGGCCCATGGGACCGGGCAGTTGCCCCACACCCACGAGCTGAAGCAGCTGCGGCGCAATATCGCGCGGGTGCAGACGGTGATCAATGAAAAGACGAGAAGTGGTGAATCGCAATGAGCGACGGACAAAAGAATATCCGCACCCAGTCCGGCCGTGTGGTCAGTGACAAGATGGACAAGACTGTGACCGTTCTGCTGGAACGGCAGGTCAAGCATCCGATTTACGGAAAGTACATCAAGCGGTCATCCAAGGTGCACGCCCACGACGCGGACAACGAGTGCCGTGCCGGCGACACCGTGCTGATTACCGAGTGCCGCCCCCTGTCCAAGAGCAAAAGCTGGCGGGTGGTTGAGATCGTAGAGCGCGCCCAGTAAAGGCTGACGCCGATAACAAGTAAAGGATTGAGGGAACTCCCATGATTCAGATGCAGAGCATGTTGAACGCGGCCGACAACAGCGGAGCCAAGCGCGTCATGTGCATCAAGGTGCTGGGCGGGTCCAAGCGGCGTTACGCTCAGATCGGTGACGTCATCAAGGTCACCGTCAAGGACGCCATACCCCGAGGCAAGGTCAAAAAGGGCGAGGTGTACAACGCCGTGGTGGTCCGCACCCGCAAGGGAGTCCGGCGCAAGGACGGCTCGCTGATCCGCTTTGACGGTAACGCGGCCGTGCTGCTGAACGCCAAGCTGGAGCCCATCGGAACCCGTATTTTCGGGCCCGTGACCCGGGAACTGCGCAGCGAGCGTTTCATGAAAATCGTATCGCTGGCCCCGGAAGTGCTGTAACGGCGAACAGCCGAGTAGTTAGGGACTAATAGTCATGAACAGAATCAAAAAAGGTGACGAGGTTGTCGTCATCGCGGGGCGCAGCAAGGGCCAGCGTGGCCAGGTGCTGAGGGTGCTGGGTGAAGACCGCCTGCTGGTCGAAAGTGTGAACATGGTCAAGCGGCACACCAAGCCCAACCCTTCCCGTGGTTCCCAGGGCGGGATCCTGGAAAAAGAAGCGCCGATCCACGCTTCCAACGTCATGTTGTACAACGCCGCCACCAACAAGGGTGACCGGGTCGGCTTCAAGACGCTGGAAGACGGACGCAAGGTGCGCGTTTACCGGTCGACCGGAGAGGTGGTCGACGCTTAACAGCGACGGACAGAATCATGTCGAGACTGCAGCAAGAATATCGCGAAAAAATCGTGCCGAGCCTGATGGAGAAGTTCTCCTTCAAGTCGGTGATGGAAGTGCCCAAGATCACCAAGATCACCCTGAACATGGGTGTCGGTGAGGCCGTGGGTGACAAAAAGATCATGGAAAACGCCTGCGCGGAACTGGCCCGGGTATCTGGGCAGAAGCCCGTGGTGACCAAGGCACGGAAGTCTGTCGCAAGCTTCAAGATACGCGACGGCTATCCGGTGGGCGCCAAAGTGACCCTGCGGCGCGAACGCATGTACGAGTTCCTGGATCGGTTGATCAACATCGCCATTCCCCGGGTTCGCGACTTCCGCGGCCTGAGCCCCAAGTCTTTCGACGGCCAGGGCAACTACAGCCTGGGTGTAACGGAGCAGATCATTTTTCCGGAAATTGATTACGACCAGGTGGATGCGATTCGCGGGATGGATATTGCCATCACCACCTCTGCAAGAAACGACCAGGAAGGGCGGGCGCTGCTGGAAGCGTTCAACTTTCCTTTCAAGAGCTAAGGATTTACGTCATGGCAAAGATTTCGATGGTTCAACGCGAGCTCAAGCGCACCAAGCTGGTCAAGCGACATGCTGAAAAGCGTTCCCGGCTCAAGGAGATCATCCGCAGCCCCAAGAGCACCGACGAAGAGGTAATGGAGGCACAGCTGAAGCTGCAGAAGCTGCCGCGGGATTCCAGCCCGGTACGTCAGCGCAACCGCTGCCGGATCTCCGGTCGGCCCCGGGGCTACTACCGCAAGTTTGGCCTGGCTCGCAACAAGCTGCGGGAAGCCATGATGGACGGCAATGTGCCCGGCCTTAAGAAGGCCAGCTGGTAAAGCCAGACTGGTAGAGAAAGAGTAACGAATTATGAGTATGAATGACCCCATCGCCGATATGCTCACCCGTATTCGTAACGGGCAGCAGGCGAACAAGAAAACCGTCAGGATGCCGTCTTCCAAGGTGAAGATCGGGATTGCCGAAGTGCTGAAGGACGAAGGTTTCATCAAGGACTACGCCGTCTCGGAAAACGACGGCAAGCCTGAGCTGGAGGTCGCGCTCAAGTACCACGGCGGTGCGGGCGTCATTTCCCGGCTGGAGCGGGTCAGTCGACCGGGGCTGCGCTGTTATCGCGGCAAGTCCGATATTCCCAAAGTGATGGCAGGACTGGGTATTTCCATCGTGTCCACTTCCCACGGAATCATGACTGATCATCGCGCTCGCGCCGAAGGCCACGGCGGCGAAGTGCTGTGCCTGGTGGCATAACACAGGACATCAGGAGTTAAGCATGTCTCGGGTAGCGAAAAAACCTATCAACATTCCGAAGGGCGTTGAATTCAACGTTCAGGAGGACGTGGTCACGGTCAAGGGCCCCAAGGGCGCGCTGGACCTGAAGCTGCATCCCACGGTGATCATCAAGCAGGAAGAGGGTGTCGTCACGGTTGAGCCCGTGAGTGACAGCGCCACCGCCATGGCCGGCACCATGCGATCCCTGCTGGCCAACCTGGTCGTCGGCGTCAGTGACGGCTTTGAAAAGCGTCTGCAGCTGGTGGGCGTGGGATACCGGGCCCAGATGCAGGGCACAGACCTGAATCTGAACCTGGGCTTCTCCCACCCGGTGCATTTCAAGCCGCCCGAAGGTGTGTCCATCGAAACGCCCAGCCAGACCGAGGTCGTGGTGCGTGGTATCGACAAGCAGAAGGTCGGGCAGGCGGCGGCAGTCATTCGTGGATTCCGCCCGCCTGAGCCCTACAAGGGCAAGGGCGTCCGCTACATGGGTGAGCGGATCGTCATGAAGGAAGCCAAGAAGGCCTGAGGCTTTCTGACAGATCAACAGGTAGCAACATGGATAAGAAAACATCTCGGATGCGGCGAGCCCGGAAAACCCGCGCAAAAATTCGCCAGCTCGGCGTTCCCAGGCTGTCGGTACACCGCAGCGGTCGCCACCTTTACGCCCAGGTCATCGACCCGGTGGACGGGAAGGTGCTTGCGGCTGCCTCCACGCTGCAGGCCAGCGTGCGCAGTGGGTTGACCGGTCTGAAGAACATCGAGGCCGCCCAGAAAGTCGGAACGGTCATCGCTGAGAAAGCGAAAGAAGCCGGCCTCGAGTCGGTCGCCTTCGATCGCTCGGGCTACAAGTACCACGGACGGATCAAAGCGCTGGCCGACGCGGCCCGCGAAGCCGGACTGAAATTCTGAGGCCTGACAGGCACAACAATCGGACAACACAATGGCACAGACAGACAGACAAAACGACGACGGCATGATCGAGAAGCTGGTAGCCGTCAACCGCGTGGCCAAAGTGGTCAAGGGCGGGAGGCAGTTCGGCTTCACGGCGTTGAGCGTTGTGGGTGACGGCAACGGCAAGGTGGGTTTCGGCTATGGCAAGGCACGGGAAGTGCCGGTGGCCATCCAGAAGTCCATGGAACGTGCCCGCAAGAGTATGTTCTCCATCAACCTGCACGACGGCACCCTGTGGTACCCGATCCGGGCCCGTCACGGTGGATCGACCGTTTACATGCAGCCGGCATCCGAAGGTACCGGCGTCATCGCCGGCGGTGCCATGCGAGCGGTGCTGGAAGCCGTGGGCGTCCAGAACGTTCTGGCCAAGAGCCTGGGTTCGCGCAATCCGATCAACCTGGTTCGCGCTACCATCCGTGGCCTGCAGGACATGGAGTCGCCGGAAAAGGTGGCGGCCAAGCGCGGCAAGCCGGTAGAAGAGGTCCTGGCAAATCATGGCTAAGGAAAAACAACTGAACGTCACTCTGGTGAAGAGCTTTCACGGCCGGAGGAAAAACCATCAGGCCTGCGTCAGGGGCCTGGGATTGCGCCGCATGCACCAGACGGTCACGGTTGCTGACACTCCGGAAAACCGGGGCATGATCAACACCGTCTACTACATGGTGCAGGTTGAAGAAGCTTGAGGCGAGAAAAGACCATGCGACTGAACAATTTGAAACCAGCCAGCGGCAGCCGCAGCGACCGGAAGCGGGTCGGACGCGGCATCGGGTCTGGCAACGGAAAAACCGGCGGTCGTGGCCACAAGGGCCAGCATTCCCGCTCGGGTGGATATCACAAGGTGGGTTTTGAGGGCGGCCAGATGCCGCTGCAACGCCGTCTGCCCAAGGTGGGTTTCCGCTCACCCAAGGCCGGGCAGACCGCGGAGGTTCGCCTGTACCAGCTCAACGAGTTGAAGGACAATGCCATCGACCTGGAGGTCCTGAAAGCGGCGGGCGTGATCAGCCGTGAAGCCAAGAAGGCCAAGGTCATCAACACTGGGACCCTGGATCACCCGGTTACCGTGAAGGGACTGATGGTGAGCAAGGGTGCCGCGGCAGCCATTGAGGCAGCCGGCGGCAAGATTGAGTCCTGAGCTGAGCTTTAAACTATGGCCGCACCCGGTAAACAACCTGCTAACGTTGGTGGACTGAGTCTTCCCAAAGAACTGACTCAGCGGATTCTGTTTGTTCTGGGCGCCCTGGTGGTGTTCCGCCTGGGAACATTTATTCCCGTCCCGGGCATCAATCCGGTGGCCCTGGTGGAACTGATGGACCAGCAGCGCGGCACCATCGTGGATATGTTCAACATGTTCTCGGGTGGCGCCCTGGGTCGATTTTCGCTGTTCGCCCTTGGGGTAATGCCCTACATCTCGGCATCCATCATCATCCAGCTGCTCAGCGTGACCATTCCTACGCTCCAGCAGCTGAAAAAGGAAGGTGAGTCAGGGCGTCGAAAAATCACCCAGTACACCCGTTATTTCACGGTGGTGCTGGCGGGCTTCCAGTCTGTTGGTGTGGCCATCGCACTGCAGAACCAGGGATCCATTGCCGGTTTGCCGGTGGTGATCAACCCCGGCCCCGGCTTCCTGTTCACCGCCATGGTCACGCTGGTCGGGGGCACCATGTTCCTGATGTGGCTGGGTGAGCAGGTGACCGAGCGTGGCGTTGGGAACGGCATCTCGATTCTGATTTTCGCTGGCATCGTGGCGGGCCTGCCGGGCGCTATCGCGGCTACCCTGGACCTGGCCCGGGAAGGTTCCCTGTCACCGCTGACCGTACTGTTCCTGTTTGTCCTGGCCATCGCGGTCACCGCTTTCGTGGTATTCGTAGAGCGCGGGCAGCGCAGAATTACCGTCAACTACGCCCGGCGGGGCGGGCGGCAGGCTTATCAGAGCCAGTCTTCGCACCTGCCCCTAAAGCTGAACATGTCCGGCGTGATTCCGGCCATTTTCGCCTCCAGTATCATCCTGTTCCCGGCGACCCTGGCTACCTGGTTCGGAACCACCGAAAACGCGAGGTTCCTGCAGAATGTGGCGGCCAAGCTGGCACCCGGGGAGCCCCTTTACGAGCTGATGTTCGGCGCACTGATTGTCGGTTTCTGCTTCTTTTATACCGCGCTGGTGTTCAACAGCCAGGAGACGGCAGACAACCTGAAGAAGTCCGGCGCCCTGATTCCGGGTATCCGTCCGGGACGCCAGACCGCGGAGTACATCGACGGCGTGATCAGCCGGCTGACCGCCTGGGGGGCAATCTACCTGGCCGCGGTATGTCTGCTGCCGGACTGGCTCAACGTGTCACTGAACGTGCCGTTTTACTTCGGCGGCACGTCTCTGCTGATCGTGGTGGTGGTGACCATGGATTTCATGGCCCAGGTGCAGGCACACCTGATGTCACACCAGTACGAAAGCCTGATGAAGAAAGCCAACCTCAAGTCTTACGGACGATCAGGGGTTGTTCGATGAATATGTTTAATCAGCGTCGAAAATTCGATACAATGATCGGCTTTTCGCGTTCAGAAAACACCTTTCGAGGAGATAGCTAAATGGCTCGCATTGCCGGGGTAAATATACCGGTGCAAAAGCACGCCTGGGTAGGCCTGACGTCGATTTACGGCATCGGCCGGTCACGGGCCCTGGAGATCTGTGACGCGGCAGGAATTGATTCTACCCGCAAGGTTGGCGATCTCGACGAAGGCGAACTCGAGAAGTTGCGCCAGGCAGTGGCCCAGTTCACCGTTGAAGGTGACCTGCGCCGCGAAGTCGGTATGAACATCAAGCGTTTGATGGATCTTGGCTCCTACCGCGGACTGCGCCATCGTCGCGGCCTGCCGGTCCGTGGCCAGCGCAGCAAGACCAATGCGCGCACCCGCAAGGGACCGCGTCGGCCCATCAAACGGTAACGGTAAAGAATTATGGCTAAGCCCAGTACCAAGAAGAAAAAGGTCAAAAAGACGATCTTTGACGCCGTGGCACACGTGCAGGCGTCGTTCAACAACACCATCATCACCATCACCGACCGCCAGGGTAACGCTCTGAGCTGGGCGACCGCTGGTGGTGCTGGCTTCAAGGGTTCGCGCAAGAGTACGCCTTTTGCTGCCCAGGTGGCGGCTGAGCAGGCCGGCCGGGTAGCCCAGGAGTATGGTGTCAAGAACCTGGAAGTGCGGGTCAAGGGCCCCGGTCCCGGCCGCGAGTCGTCGGTGCGTGCCCTCAACGCCGTTGGCTTTAAGATTACCAACATCGTAGACGTTACGCCGATTCCCCATAACGGCTGCCGTCCGCCCAAGCGCCGGCGCGTCTGACGGAGATTTACTGATGGCAAGATACATAGGACCAACCTGCAAGCTCGCACGACGTGAGGGTACCGATCTCTTCCTCAAGAGCCCGGCCCGCGCCGTGGAGTCCAAGTGCAAACTGGAACAGAAGCCCGGCCAGCACGGCGCCAGCCGCCGCGCCCGCCTGTCGGACTATGCGCTGCAGCTGAGGGAAAAGCAGAAGGTACGCCGCATGTACGGCATTCTCGAGCGCCAGTTTCGCAACTATTACAAGACCGCAGCTCGGCGCAAGGGCGCTACCGGCGAAAACCTGCTGAAACTGCTGGAAAGCCGTCTTGACAACGTGGTGTACCGCATGGGTTTTGCGGTGACCCGGGCTCAGGCGCGACAGCTGGTGGGTCACAAGGCCATTGAGGTCAATGGCCGTACGGTAAACATCCCGTCCTTCGAGGTCAGCCCGGGTGACGTCGTCACCATTCGCGAGAAAGCGCAAAAACAGCTGCGCATTCAGGAAGCCATTAACGTCAGCCAGGAAATGGACCTGGTGCCGGGCTGGGTTGAGGTCGATCCCAAGAAGATGGAAGGTGTGTTCAAGAGCGCACCGGATCGGGTTGATCTGTCCGCCGACATCAATGAAAACCTGATTGTCGAACTTTACTCCAAGTAATCACTAGTTAGTCGAGGTTAGCATGGCAGTAACCATTGCCAACATGCTGCGTCCCCGGAATGTCCAGGTAGACAGCAGCAGTCCGTATCGGGCCAAGATCGTTCTGGAACCCCTCGAGCGCGGGTTCGGTCACACCCTGGGTAACGCTCTTCGCCGGGTGCTGCTGTCGTCGATTCCCGGCGCGGCCATCGTCGAAGTCGAGATCGACGGCGTTCTGCATGAATACACCACCATCGAAGGTGTGCAGGAAGACGTTATCGAAATCCTGCTCAACCTGAAGGAAGTGGCCCTGCAGATGCACACCCAGGACGAGGCCATCCTGACCCTCCAAAAGAAGGGTGCAGGGCCCGTCACCGCCGGCGACATCCAGCTGGACCATGACGTGGAAATCGTGAATACCGATCACGTCATCTGCAATCTCACCAAAGACGGCGACATCTCCATGCGTCTGCGGGTTGCCCGCGGCCGCGGATACCAGCCGGCGGTAAACCGGGGTAACCCGGAAGAGGACGCCAAGCCGATTGGCCGCCTTCAGCTTGACGCTTCCTTCTGCCCGGTTCGGCGGGTGTCCTACAGTGTCGAAAGCGCTCGTGTGGAGCAGCGAACCGATCTGGACAAGCTGATCCTCGACGTTGAGACCAACGGCACGCTGGACTGTGAAGAGGCGGTTCGACTGTCCGCCAACATCCTGGCAGAGCAGCTTGCGGTGTTCGTGGACTTCAGCAGCAAGCTGGAGCAGAAGGTGGAGGAGCAGAAGGAGGAAATCGATCCGATCCTGCTGCGGCCCATCGATGACCTGGAGCTGACCGTCCGGTCTGCCAACTGCCTAAAGGCTGAAAGCATCTACTACATTGGCGACCTGATACAGCGGACCGAGGTCGAGCTGCTGAAAACCCCCAATCTGGGCAAGAAGTCGCTGACCGAGATCAAGGACGTTCTGGCCTCTCACGGCCTGGGACTGGGAGTCAAGCTGGAAAACTGGCCGCCGGCCGGTCTTCGCAGCGACGCACTGTCCTGATAACGAATAAATTGGAACAAGAAAATGCGCCACCAGAAATCAGGTCGTAAGCTCAATCGCAACAGCAGCCACCGCAAAGCCATGTTTCAGAACATGGCGGTATCGCTGTTCAAGCATGAGCTGATCCGTACCACGCTGCCCAAAGCCAAGGAACTGCGTCGCGTTGCAGAGCCCCTGATCACCCTGGCCAAGAATGACGGTGTGGCCCAACGCCGCCTGGCCTTCTCGCGCCTGCGGGACAAGGAGGTCGTGGGCAAGTTGTTTGCCGAGCTGGGCCCCCGCTACCGCGAGCGCCCCGGCGGTTACACCCGCATCATGAAGTGCGGGTTCCGGCCGGGCGACAATGCCCCGATGGCCTACATCGAACTGGTTGGCCGTCCCCGGGAGGAGTCAGAAGACGAATCCTAGTGTCCCCATGACACTCCCTCCCTTCGAAGGACGGCCCGCAGCCCTGGTGTCTCACTGGGGCTTTTTCGTTTACGCCCCATGACGTTTCGCAACGCCTACCTGCTCGGGTTCTTCATCTGCGCCGGCCTGCTGGCGTATGCCTACTACCTGGAACATGTCCAGTACCTGGACCCGTGCCCCTTGTGCATGGTTCAGCGCTTGGCGTTCTATCTGGTGGGGGCGTTTTTCCTGCTGGGCGGCCTGCATGACCCGGGTCGAACAGGGCGCCGGATCTATGCTGTATTGATTATCGGGACGGGTATGCTGGGTGCTGCCACCGCCGGCCGACACCTGTGGCTGCAGAATCTGCCCCCGGACCAGGTGCCTGACTGCGGTCCAGGCCTGGAGTACATGATCCAGCACCTGCCTCTGAGGGAGACGCTGCAAGGTCTGCTTCACGGCTCCGGCGAATGTGCCCGGATAGACTGGAGTTTCCTCGGCTTGAGCATGCCCGCCTGGACCCTGGTCTGGTACCTGTCACTGATGGCATGGGCTGTGCTGGCGGCGCTCAGACACTCCCGCGGCGAGCGCCGTATTTTCAGATGATAGCGGATGTGCAATGATGCGTTTTCGAACACTGATCGGACCCGTTTTGTGAATTCCAACGACCCACAGGTGGCACCTGTCACTGAGCCAAAGGACTGGCAGCCGGACTCCTGGCAGTCCAAGCCCGCTGCCCAGCAGGCAACCTATCCGGACCAGGACGCGCTGGGCGCTGCGCTGGAACACCTGAAGAACCTGCCGCCGCTGGTGACTTCCTGGGAGGTCAACAGCCTGCGCGAACTGCTGGCGGATTGCGCCCAGGGCCGTCGATTCCTGTTGCAGGGTGGGGACTGCGCGGAGACCTTCGCGGAGTGTCGCTCGGATGTCATCTCCAACCGGCTCAAGGTTCTGCTGCAGATGAGCCTGGTCCTGATCCACGGGCTGGAGCTGCCGGTGGTGAGAGTGGGACGGTTTGCCGGCCAGTATGCCAAGCCGCGTTCCGCGGACGACGAAACCCGGGATGGTGTGACCCTGCCCAGCTTTCGTGGCGACCTGGTCAACGGCGCCGAATTTACCCCCGAAGCCCGTATTCCGGACCCTCAGCGCCTCCTCAAGGGCCACGCCCGCTCGGCCATGACCATGAATTTTGTGCGTGGGCTGATCGACGGCGGATTTGCCGACCTGCACCACCCCGAGTACTGGGACCTGGCGTGGGTGCATCATTCCCCCCGGGCCTCCGAATACCACAGTATGGTCGAATCGGTGGCCTCATCGCTGAAGTTCATCGAGACCCTGGCCGGCCGCCAGGTGGGAGCGCTGAAGCGGGTGGACTTTTTCACGTCCCATGAAGCTTTGCACCTGCACTCGGAGCAGGCGCAGACCCGGCAGGTGCCGCGACAGTGGGGCTGGTTTGATCTGTCAACCCATCTCCCCTGGATTGGCATGAGGACCGCGGCAGTGGACGGTGCCCACGTTGAATTCTGCCGGGGCATCCGTAACCCCATCGGTATCAAGCTGGGGCCGGCCATGACCCAGGAGTGGCTGACAGAGCTGCTGGATATCATCGACCCGAACAATGAACCCGGAAGAATAGTGCTGATTCACCGCATGGGTGCTGACAATGTTGAATCCGGCCTGCCGCCGCTCATCGAGTGCGTACAGCGGATGCAGCGCCAGCCACTGTGGGTGTGCGATCCAATGCACGGCAACACGGAGTCGGCCAGCAGCGGTGTCAAGACCCGGCGCTTCGGCAACATTACCCGGGAACTTGAGACGGCCTTTGACGTGCACGCCGGGATGGGATCCCGCCTCGGCGGGGTTCACCTGGAACTGACCGGGGAAAATGTCACGGAGTGCACCGGCGGCGCCCGGGATCTGACCGACGACGATCTGCGCCGGGCCTACAAATCCACCGTGGACCCGAGGCTGAACTACGAGCAGTCCCTGGAAATGGCCATGCTGATCGTCAAGAAGAAAGCATCCCAGGGCCGCGCCGGCCTGGGTTGACGGTCTGGCGTTCTCAATGAACCCGGCCCCGCGGCCGGCAGGAGTAACCATGCAGGGCCCAGGCTATGAAATCTCCCGTATTCTCGCGTCTGTCGTGGCACCGGGAATGGGAGAAGAGGTTCGCCGCGGCCTGACCGCCAGCCCCAAGGAACTTCCTCCCAAGTACTTTTACGACGAAACCGGATCACAGCTGTTTGATCAGATCTGTGACACGCCGGAGTACTACCTGACCCGTACCGAGTTTGACCTGCTGACGGCCCATTCTGCCCGGATCATGCACCTGTGCCGACCGGCCCACGTGCTGGAGTTCGGCAGCGGCACGTCACGCAAGACACGCCTGCTGCTGGATGCCTGGACCGACGTTCCCCAGCGTACCTACTGGCCTTTCGACGTCAGTGAAGAAATGCTGGGCGAGGTTGCCGTGGCGCTTGGGCGCGAATACCCGGACATCCACGTTCACGGTCTCATGGGTGACTACTCCCTGGGACTGGGCAATCTGCCGCACCTCAACGGCGTTACCCTGGGGCTGTTCCTGGGCAGCACGATCGGCAACTTCTCGCGAACCGAGTCACAGCACTTCCTGGACCAGGTGGCCGGCTGGCTGTTTCCGGGTGACTTTCTCCTGCTCGGTGCTGACCTGGTCAAGCCGGTCGAGACCATCGAGGCGGCCTACAATGACCGCGCCGGTATTACCGAGGCGTTCAACAAGAACATGCTGCGGGTCATCAATCGCGCCCTGGACGGCAACTTCGAGCCTGACCAGTTCGACCATCACGCCTTTTTCGACACCGAACTCGAACGGGTGGAAATGCATCTGGTGGCCCGATCCGACCAGAACGTGCTGCTCAAGGAGATCGGCATGAAGGTTCGGTTTGATGCCGGTGAAACCCTGCGCACCGAGATCAGCCGCAAGTTCCGCGCCGACCGGCTGGCGGAAACCCTGGCAGACTCGGGGCTGGAGGAGGTCACCCGATTCGTCAGCCAGGACTATCCCTATGCGTTGATCCTGGCACGCCGGGTCTAACCCCGCATTCAGCCTGTCACTGAGTGCCCGTCAAAGGGCTGAAAAAAATTCTAGCCCGCGTACCGCAAGGTTTGGGAGGGGTGGGGAGTTGGCAATACGCGGGCTAGGAAAACCGTTGATCAGAGGGGTCAGTTGCTGGCTGAGCGCTGCTGTGCGCCGTTGCCATCGTTGGCGGCCGTGAAACGATCGATACCGAGCTTGCGCATCTTTTCCACCAGGGTGGTGCGGCGCAGGCTGAGCAGGTCCGCGGCTCTGGCTACGACACCGTTGGTGCGGTCCAGGGCCTGGGTAATCAGGGCGGCTTCCTGCTTGCGCAGGTAGTTGGCCAGGTTGACGCCGGCATCGGTCAGCACCGGGCTGTCAGACTGGGCTGGCGCGTTGTTCCGCTCCAGCAGGATCTGCATGGGCTCATAATCCCTCTGCTGGGCCTTGGGGCGGCAGGTTCCACTCAGCCAGCCCGGGAGCTCATCCCTGCCGACGACCTGGTTGGGATACAGCACGGACAGCTGTTCCAGCAGGTTGCTCAGTTCGCGAACGTTGCCGGGCCAGGCGTATTGCTGCAGGACGGCGATGGCATCGTCGGCCAGGGTCACGCCCGGTCGTCCTTCGGACCGCATGCGGTTGATCAGCGTCTTGGACAGCGGCTGCAGGTCCTCCGGGCGCTGCCGCAAGGCCGGCACCTCGACCGGGAACACGTTCAGCCGGTAGTAAAGGTCTTCCCTGAATTCACCCTTACGGGTAGCTGCTTTCAGGTCCTGGTGAGTTGCGGCGATGACACGAATGTCCACGGGAATCTCTCGGGTACCACCCACGCGCTCAACCACCCGGTCCTGGAGAGCGCGCAATAATTTGACCTGCATGTTCTTTGGCATATCGCCAATTTCATCCAGAAACAGCGTGCCCCCATTAGCTCGTTCGAATCGGCCTATACGATGCCTCAATGCGCCGGTGAACGCGCCTTTTTCGTGGCCAAACAGCTCGCTCTCCAGGAGTTCCGATGGTATTGCTGCGCAGTTGACTGCGACGAAGGGCTTGTCCCTGCGGGGAGACAGTGCGTGAATCCTGCGCGCGACAACCTCTTTACCGCTGCCGGTTTCGCCGGTAATCAGAACCGTCACGTTGGAGCGCGCGACGCTCTCGATGGCGTGATTCAATGCGCGCATGACCCGGCTCTGGTCACCGGCACTGGCGCTGTTGCTGGCCTGTTCGCGTTCGCTGAGCAGGGACTGCAGGTCTTCCGGCGCGTTCCCGCCTTCCCCGATATGAATAAGGTCAGCATCGGGAAACGCGGAGTTGAGCCGGTTTTCCAGGTCGGCGCAGACACCGTCGTCATTGCTGGCCAGCAGGATGATCCGGGGCTCGGAGTCGCCGTCATCCAGCTCAGACAGGTCGGTTACCGACAGTTGGTAGATGGACGCGTCGTACCCGGCCGCCTGGGCGGTGGTGGCGAATCCTTGAGCCCTGGATTCGCGGTCGTCGAAGATCAATACTGTGTTTTGCCCCATTATTCTTGTCCCTTGAACCTTGCGTTTGCCTCCGACACATGTGCCGGCTGTATCCCCCAGGTTGGCTGCCATTCTGCCACCCGAAAAAACTCCCGAACATCGCGTGAACTGTGAAAATTATGTGAGGGAAATGGGTGGTTCGTGTCACGGAATCCGTGACTCGGGTTGCCGTGGACCGGGACCCCGGTCGACGGCAGGGTCGTCAGATCAGGCGCCTGCGGCGCCCTGCCACAGCCCCACGACACCGGAGCTGATATAGACTTCCCCTGCAGTGACTTCACGTACTGCAGCCAGCAGCTCGGTGCCCGCATCCATCTCGAGCAGGTAGCCCAGGGCACCCTTCTTCAGGGCAGCTTCCACGTCGCGGTGGTCATTCCATGAGGAAATCACGATCACTTCCACTCCGGAGAGCTGGCTGAGATCGGCGATCAGGTCCGGCGAATCGTGTTGTTCAAACAGGTCAACGCTAACCACAACTACGTTGGGACGCAGGCTGCCGGCTCGCCCCTGCAGGTCAGCGGCATTGTCCGATTCGCCCACGATCCAGCACTCCGTGCCCCTGGCCAGGAGATCGGCCAGGAACCGGCGTTTGCCCGGATCGGGCTCTGCCAGCAGAATCTTGATGGGCAGGGAGGATTGCATGATTCCCTTCACGTCCGTGATCGACCCCGTCAGTATTGCCGGCCCGGATGGTCCGTACCAGACCGGATGGGGTGATTATGAAATCACGGAAATGTGGAATGGTCGTCACAAATTCCGTGACAAAGGCACGGATTCCGTGACGGGGCGTGGTGCTATTCGTCCAGCTGTGTCAGCCCGTGTCGAATGGCGTACTTGGTCAGTTCGGCCACGGAATGCAGGTCGAGTTTTTGCTGGATACGGCGCTTGTGTGTATCGACGGTGTTGACACTGAGGTGCAGCTGCTCGGAGATTTGCCGGGTGCTGGCGCCCCCGGCCAGCAAACCCAGCACCTCGCTCTCCCGCGGCGTCAGCGGCGACTCTCCGTCGCCCTGGGGGGTGGTCAGCTTGTTGACGTAATCCTGCATCACCACGTCGGTAACCCTGGGGCTGGTGTATACCCGGCCGGTCTGGACCGCGCGGATGGCCCCCACCAGCTCCTCCACTGCTTCGGACTTCAGCACATAACCGTAGGCGCCCGCGGTCAGCATGCCGGTGACAAATCGTTTGTCTGAGTGCATCGAAAGGGCCACGATTCGCATGTCCGGCATTTTCGCCATGATGCGACTGGTGGCCTCCATGCCGTTGACGTCCGGCATGCCGACATCCATGACCATGATGTCCGGTTCAAGCTCTCGCGCCAGGCGGATGGCGTCCCGGCCGTTGGATGCCTCGCCGATGACTTCGAAATCCGATTCCCGCTCGAGCAGGGAGCGGAGCCCCTTGCGCATGATCTCGTGGTCGTCGGTCAGCAGGATTCTGGTTTTCATGAGACGGGGGCCTCGGACGATTCTTCGGTCACGCTATTGTGCAGCGGGGCCAACAGGGTGACACGGGTTCCGCGCCCCGGGCGTGATTCGACCTTAAACCTGCCTCCGATGTGTCCCAAACGTTCGCGGATGCTGAACAGGCCGAACCGGGTCAGATCTCGGTTTGGGTCCAGCAGGGACGTGTCAAAGCCTGCACCGTTGTCTTCCACCGTGATGGACAACCCTTCGTCACCGTGTCGATAGCTTATCTTAACGTCTTGGGCCTGTGCATGTTTGACAATGTTGGTCAGCAGTTCGCGAACCGATCGATAGATCAGTGCAGCGATGTCCGGGTCGATGGTTGTAGCAAAAGGTTCTTTCGGCATGTGCAGCGCCAGTCCGTTCTGGCCGCAGACACTTTCACCGACCCATTCGATAGCTGCCCACAATCCCAGTTCGTGCAGAACCGGGGGGCTGAGCTCGAAGGTCAGCGTCTGGGTATCGTCGATAGTCTCCTCGATCAGATCCCGGATTTCGCGGATCATCTCTACGGCGTTTTCACCCGATACAATCTGCTGGAGCAGTCCGAAACGCATGCGCAGCACAGCCAGCGCCTGACTGATCTGATCGTGCAGGAAGGTGGCAATCCGACGGCGTTCCTGTTCTTCCACCCGGGTTAGCTGAGTAGCCAGGGCACGCAGTCGGTCCTGGGAGGCCAGCAACTCTTCTTCGGCATGCTGCCGGGCCAGCACCCCGGAAAGCAATTCGCCAAACACCCGCAGCCACTGCACCAGGTATTCCGGCCACTGCCTTTCATCATGCTGGGTGGCCACTGAAAAGCAGCCCACCAGCTTTTCCCTGATCGCAACCGGAATGACGATCCAGGACTTGGTCTTGATCCTGCCGAAGGCCTCCCTCTCACCAGCAGCAATCTCCGGAAGCTCGCTGACGCTCGAGAACTTGACGGTTTCCCCGGCGAGAACCTTGGGACCAAAATGGGATACCTGTGAGAACGAGAGGAACTGGGGAGCCGGCATTGCCGATGCTCTGTGCCATGCATGTGAGGCTTGTGCGTCTGTCTCGCTCATCGTGTACAGGGTCAGACGATCAACCTCAATGAACTCTCCCAGGATGGCCAATGCACTGTTGATCTCGCGATCGACCTGCCCGGGGTGGGCTCGGATAAACCGGGCGGAAAACTCGACCAGTTTTTCCTGGAGGGACGCGGTAAACGTCAGCTTTTCCTCGCTCTCACGCCGCGCCAGCACGGTGCCCAGTATATCCGCGAGCACCCGGTGCCACTGGACCAGATGTTCCGGCCACCGGGTTGCGTGGGTCACTGAACTCAGCGACAGGCACCCAGTGAAGTCGCCCCGGGTTGAAATCGGTACCGCCAGCAGGGATTTTGGCAGCAGGTAAGCCATCTCGGGAGCGTACTGCTCGGGGTTGAGATGCTCCAGGCGGACGATTTCCTGGTTGTCTACCAGAGGAGTCAACTCGCCGACCTGGGTGACCACCAGGTCTTTTGGAATAGGGGTCACCGTGTCACGGCACCAGGCGTGCCGAACGGTCAGGATGCCGTTATTGACCGAGTAGTGCGTCACGCGGTCGATGTCCAGGTGATCGCCGATCCGTTGAAATACCTGCTCGATGGCGGCATCAGTACCGGCAGCGTCCACTTGCATGAATCTGGCCGAAAATTCAACCAGGAGCTGCTGCAGAGCAGAGGTGCGCCGCAGCGTCTGTTCCGTGGCGGCTCGGGCCAGTACACCACCCAGCATGTCGCCAAACACCCGCAAGGCCTGGATTTCATGGTCCCGCCAGGCCCGCGGCTCCCGGTTGATGCAAACCAGTTCGGCCTGTCGCTCCAGGCCGATCCGGACCGGCAGCCCGAGCCAGGCGGATACGCCCATCTGCCGGAATGACTCCTGGTCAGCGGGAGACAAACCGGAGTATTGCCCTTTGTCGGAAATTTTCAGCCCGCCCGGTCCGGGACCGGCGGTGAATTCGAGCTCTGCCAGCGCTTCCTCTTCGATGCAGTTGCCGGGATCTGCACAGTCACAGCACCGCTCATGAATGATTCCGTCCTGGCGCTCGTACAGTCCAGCGTGGTCTATGGCCAGAAACTCGCGGATCCGGGCGATGGACGCCTGGATTTCCCGGTCCAGGGCCCCCGGCTTGGCGGCCACGAATACAGCCGACGACTCGGCGATGATCTGCTCCAGTTCTGACGACGCCCGCAGCACCTGTTCAGCGTCCTTGCGCGCAATGACGTTGAAGATCATTTCTCCGAACACCCGCAACCACTGCACCACGTAGTCGGGCCAGTCGCGGTGATGGTCCAGGCTGGCCACGGACATTACAAACAGGCCGCGGCCGGAAACATTCACGGGCGCGACCAGCCAGGATTTCACCTCATGCAGGGTCAGGATCCGGCGTTCCTCGCTGGCTTCCGGCGGCAGGTCCTCGACCCGCTCAACCTTGAATACGCGGCCCTCGCGGGCAGCAGCGCCCGCCAGGGGCGCCAGCCGCTGACCGGAGGGCACCGGGTTGACCCCGTGTCTGCCCCATTGGTGGATCACGTCAATCAGGTTGTCTTCCCGGACCTGGAAAAACGTGATCCGGTCTACCCCCAGGTAGTCACTGACGGCCTTGAGGGTCTTTTTCAACTCGTCCGGGGCCTGTTCCGCCGGTACCGCAATGAACCGCGAGGATCGTTCCACCAGCATGTTCTGGAGGTCAGCGGTGGTTCTGACCGCTTGTTCCGCGGTCAGCCTGGCCCGCACGGTGGCCAGCATTTCACCAAAAACCCTCAGGCCGTCCAGCAGATGTACCGGCCAGGCCTTGACCTGTTCCCTTTGGCTCAGCGTCATGACACCCCAGTTCCCGTCAGCAATGCGCACGGGTATCGCCAGCCAGGACTTGATTCCCAGTTCGCTGAGGATGCCACGAATTTCCTGGTGTTCCGGCTTCAGCTCTTCCACATTGTTCAGCTGGAAGATCGAGCCCTCCATCAGGCTGGCTGCCAGATCATCAGGCAGTGCCACCAACCTGGCTCCCCGGCTCCCGTCCACGGTGCCGATATTCAGTCGCTGCATGGTGCTCCCGTGGAGCGCGGCCAGCCCGCAACGGCCGACCCCCATGAACTCCGCCAGCTGCAGCAAGGCGTCATCGATGGCGGCGTCCAGATGGTCCACCGATTCGCCCAGGAACGAAGACGACAGTTTTACCGTGATGCGCTGCAGCTCGGTGCTGGACAGAACCGTGTCCTCGGCTTCTTTCCTCGCCAGCACCGTGGCTACCATCTCGCCGAATACCCGAAGCCACTGGATCAGGTGATCCGGCCAGCTGCGCTCTTCTCGAGTGGTGCTGATAGTCATCAGTCCGGGCGTCGATTTGCCCACCAGCAGTGGAACAACGATCCACGCCTTGATGCCGAGCCGCTCGAACAATTCCCGTTCCCGCTCGGCCCCCTGTGGCAGATCGGACACGCTTCCCAGGCTGACAACGTTGCCGCGCAGTGCCCGCCGTCCGATTACCGGTACCCGGTCCAGGGGAATCACGTCCGGCAGCGGGTCCAGGTCTTTGGCCCACCATCTGTGGGTGACCTTTGCCGTTGCCTGGTCGTCCTGACGATACAGCGTGACCCGGTCCACGCCCAGGAACGCACCCACGCGCTGCAGGGCGCTCTCCACCTCGACGTCCATTTCGTCGGTGGCGGCTCCGATGAACCGGGTCGACATTTCCACCACCATGCGCTGGAGTTCAGTGCTGGTACGCAGCACTTCCTCGGCGCGCTTGCGCTGGGAAATGTCCTCCATCATGATCAGGAAAATCGGTTCACCCGATGGGTCGTTCATCATGCGCACGGAGTAGTTGACCCATACATAGGTGCCGTCCTTTCGGAGAATTCGGCGCTCGCCAAAGTCCTTCTCCATATCGCCGGACAACAGTCGGGCCTTACCGCTCAGGATGCTGCCCAGGTCATCTGGATGAACCAGTTCCCGCAGGCGCATGGTGCTCAACTCGTCCGGCGTTTGCCGGGTGATGGCACACAGGTTGTCGTTGACCCGGCGGATGCGGCCGTCACGGCCGACCAGCAATGAGCCAATTGGCGCTTCGTCAAAGGCTGTACGAAACCGTTCCTCGCTCTGCATCAGCGCCTCGGCGGCCCGCGCGCGTTCCAGCTCGGTGGCGGCCCGTGCCCCGAACAGTTCCAGGATCTCCGGTTTGAACTCGGCGCCGTCGATGGGGCGGCGGGACATGGCCGCCAGCACGCCGATCAGGTTCTGGTTACGGTCAAACAGCGGCACGCCCACGTAACCCTTGATGTTGTACTCATTTAGATGCGGATCATCAGGGAACATGGTGCTGACGTGGTCGCTGATGACGCAGACTTTCTGGTTGGTGACGGCCTCGGTGGGTGACCCGGCGACATCGTACTCTTCCCCCACAAAAGACACGACGCCGTCAATGGCCAGCGACAGGATCTTGACCCGGTCGGTGGCGTGAACCAGTTCCCCTGCGAATACGATATCCACGCCCAGGTTTCGGCCCAGTTCGGTGACCAGGCGGTCGAAGAACTGCTGGCCGGTGACCTCGGCCAGGGACTCCACCAGGGCCCGCATTGCCAGTTCGGTGGTCTTGCGCTCGGTAATGTCCGGCGATACCGCCACGCCGGCGATGATATTCCCCTTGGAATCCATGATGGGAGACGCGCTGGTCAGCAGCCATCGCTCCTCGCCGTCAGGGCGGCGGAAAAGGTACTCCTCGTCGATAACGGTCTCGCCGCGGTGCACGGCGCGGACGAGGGGACGGTGCTGAAACGGGACCGGCCGTCCGTCGGGGAAGAGCAGGGCCCCGTCCTCCAGCGGCTCGGCCTCTGGAATCGGGCCACCACAGGCTTTCATGATGGCCGAATTGGCCATGCGGATTCGCAAGTCAGGCGCGTCGGCGATGATGATGCCGGCCGGTGTGTTCTCGACTGCCGCCGTCAGCAGGGACCAGGCAGTCTCGGTTTCAATCTCTGCGGCTCTCTGCTCGGTGATGTCCCGCCCGACCGACTGGATCTCCACCAGTTTGCCCCGGTCGTCAAACATGGCCTGGTCAGTCCATTCCATGTGGATGAAATCGTGGTCCCGGGGTATGCGTACCCGGTAAGTTCGGCTGGGAGACGCCGGCGTGTAGTGCCGCAGGTTTTCCTCCATCAGCAGGCGGTTTTCTTCGGTGCGGATTTCATCGATAAAGTTGGAGCCGATGGCATGTTCCGGGCTGAGATTGAAAAACCGGCAGAATGCCTGGTTGACAAAGGTGCGGGTGCCGTCCGGGGTCCACCGCATGAGCAGTTCCTGCTGTGTTTCGACCACGCCCCGATAGCGCTCTTCACTGCGGCGCAGTGCCTCTTCGGCGCGCTGCCGGCGGGAGATATCCACCAGGCTGCCCCGGACCAGGCGCCGCTTGCCCACGTCCACTGCGACCAGGCGGACTTCACAGGGAATCTGGTCACCGTGCCGATTCTGGTGCATCCACTCAAACACCGGGGTTTCGCCATCCAGCGCCTTGTCCACCCAGTATCGAATCTGCTCGGGAGAGGATCTGCCGTCCGGCTGCTGGGGTGGCGTGATGTCCTCCACACCCAGTTTCATCATCTGCTGGTGAGAGTACTGGAACATTTCGCAGGCCCTGTCGTTGACCAGCACCAGCTTGCCGGTGGCCTCGTCCAGCACCACCATGGCTTCCGGCGAGTTGACCAGCAGCTTGTGCATCTGCACCTCGGCCTCGCTCAACGCCTGGTCGCGCTGGACCAGCCGGGCTCGCACGAAGTAACCCAGGGCGGCAATCGCAACCAGCGCGACCATGGCAAAGAAGATGACCTGGGGATGCGCCTTGGCCAGGTGCAGCAGGTCGTCCAGGGCGCTGCCGCTCCCCGCCTCCCGGTCTGGAATATCGGCCAGTGCCAGAGCTGGGAACGCCAGTCCGACCAGAACCGCTCGGCCGGCATGCAGCAAAGCTGCCGGCCAGCCGCCGGTTACGAGCTCGGAATCATTGGATTCGGCAACTCCCATGGATGAGGTGTAAACCTGCTGAAACAACGTCGTCGGCAGTAAATCACCCGCGCATAGGCCGGGTCAATCTCCGTGGGGCAACCTGGCGGTGGACGCAGCAGGCGCCGTGACTGCGGTTCGCTGGAGGACCTGGCTGAATACCGATGGCGAATTGCTGTCTCCCTGTGCGGCCTGCAGTGACTCTTCCTGCAGCAGGGCGGTCATTTTGTCTGAATCTACCGGGGGGCTCATGAGGTAACCCTGGACCTCGTCACAGTCCAGGTCGCGGAGAAACTGGAGCTGTTCTTCCGACTCCACGCCCTCCGCCACCACAGAGATGCCCAGGTTGTGGGCCAGGGAGACTATCGCCGAGACGATGCGGGCGTCGTCAGCGTCTTCCATGACGTCCCGCACAAACGACTGATCGATCTTGAGTCGGTGCAGCGGGAATCGCTTCAGATACGTGAGTGAGGAATACCCGGTGCCAAAATCGTCCAGGGACAGCCGCACACCCAGGTCTCGGAGGCGATTGAGCGAGTCCGCCGTGTGGTCCAGGTTATCGACCAGTGTGGTTTCGGTAATTTCCAGTTCCAGGTAGGCCGGGGGCAGCCCGGTAGTGCTCAGAACGTCTGACACCCGTTCCACCAGGGTTGCACTCTGGAACTGCCGCGGTGACAGGTTGACCGACACATGGCAGTTTTCGTATCCCGCTGCGAGCCAGTTTGCGGCCTGCCTGCAGGACTGTTCCAGCACCCATTCCCCCAGTGGCCGGATCAGGCCGGTTTCCTCGGCGATGGCGATGAACTTGAGCGGGGAGATCCAGCCATGTTCTTCGTGGTACCAGCGCATCAGCGCTTCGGCACCGGCAATGCGGCCGCTGCGGAGATCCACCTTGGGTTGGTAGTAGACGGCAAATTCCCTGTTCTGCATGGCCAGCCGCATCTTGTTTTCCAGGTCCAGGCGCTCGGTTACCTCGGCGTTCATCATGCGGTCAAAAAACTGGTGGTTGTTTCGGCCCTGCCGTTTGGCGTGATACATGGCGGTGTCGGCATTCTTGACCAGGGTGTCCGCGTCCTCGCCGTCGTTGGGGTAGATGCTGATGCCGACGCTGGGAGTGACGTTGGCTTCGTAGCCGTCCAGATCGTAGACAGCCCCCACCGCCTTGCCGATCTTCTTCGCCACCGGAATCACGTCCTTGGGCTTGTGAATGCCCTCCAGGACGATGGTGAATTCGTCACCGCCGAGCCTGGCTATGGTGTCTTCCTCGCGCAGGCAGGTCTGCAGGCGCCGACTTACCTCTTTCAGCAGCAGATCGCCCATGGCGTGGCCGAGGGAGTCGTTGACATTCTTGAACCGGTCCAGGTCCATGAACAGCAGGGCCACCAGCGAACTGCGGCGCCGTGCACGGGCCAGGGCCTTGCTCAGGCGGTCGTTGAACAGTGAGCGGTTGGGCAGGCCGGTCAGGGTGTCATGGTTTGCCAGGCGCTTGAGGTTTTCCTCGGTCTGCTTGCGGAAGGTGATGTCTGAAAACACGCCGATGTAATGGCTGGCTACGTCATTGTCATCCATGACGGCGTTGACCCGCACCGACAGCGGCTTGCGCAAGGGGTTGCCTTTGGTCCGCTCTGAGATTTCCCCCCGCCACTGGCCGGTGGTCATGAGGGACTCCATCACCCGGTCCCAGATGGCATCCTCCTCCTGTTCGCTGGGACGCCCCGGACCCCCGCGGAAAATGTACTGCTCACCGATCACCTCGTCGGCGTCGTAGCCGGTGATCTCGGTGAACGCCTGGTTGACCGCCAGTATGTAGCCCTGGTGGTCGGCGATAACCACGCCGTCTGACGTGTTCTGAAATGCCGTGGCGATGAGCTTGAGCTGGTCTTCGGTGTTCTTGATGGCGCTGATGTTGCGCAGGGTGCCGGTGAGGCGAACGGGTTTGCCTTCACCGGAGTACTCCACCACCTTGGCCCGATCAAGAATCCAGATCCACGGTCCGTCCTTGGAGCGCATGCGGTAATGGGCTTCGAAGTAGGGGGTTTCTCCCTCCAGGTGGGCGTCCAGGTTGTCCCGCACCTGGCACACGTCATCGGGATGGATGCGGGCCAGGGAGTCTTCGATGCGCTCGGACGCCCGGTTGTCGCCGCAGACCATGGGCAGCGTATTGTGCCGGTGGATTTCTCCGGATTCGACGTCCCAGTCCCACAACTCGTCACCGCTGCCCCACAAGGCATGTTTCAGCCGGATCTGCTCCCTTGCTGTGCTGCCGAACTGCGGCCGGGCGCTGCTCCAGCGCCAGATCAGGCCGGCGCACAGGGCCAGCAGGGCGCCCAGCAGGGCACCCAGTGCCAGGGATGTCAAGGAAAGACCCGCGAGCTCGGAACTGGCTGCCGTGCCCTGTGCCGTCCCTGCGGCGGCAACACAACAGATGGCCGTCAGATATTTTTGCACTATTTCATTCTGACCCGGGAATATCAGTGTTCTATATCGACCATGCGCGCTATCGCTTGAGTTATACTCAGTCGGCGTTTTTGCCTGAGCGAATGAGTCAGGCCAGGGGAGCCAGGTTTGGGTGGCGTGCTGGTGGTCCAGCCCGGCAGTCCTGCCAGGGCCGGTCAGGTTTTTCAGCAGGAGTCCATCATGTCCCAGTCATCCTCCGGCGGTCTTCAGCCGCAACTCAAAGACGGTCAGATCAAAGCTTCAGACCTGTTCGTGAAGGCCCTTGAAAACGAGGGTGTCGAATACATATTTGGAGTGCCCGGTGAGGAAAACCTCGATTTGCTCGAATCCCTGCGCCAATCGAGTGTTCGTCTTATCCTGACGCGCCACGAGCAGGGTGCCGGTTTCATGGCCGCCACCTATGGACGGTTGACTGGACACACCGGCGTTTGCCTGGCCACTCTCGGGCCGGGTGCGACCAATTTTGTTACGGCTGCCGCATACGCCCAACTGGGCGCAATGCCGATGATGATGATCACCGGCCAGAAGCCGGTGAAAAAATCGAAGCAAGGACGCTTTCAGATTGTGGAAACAGTGCCGATGTTCGTGCCGCTGACGAAATACGCCAAGCAGATCGTCAACGGCAATACCATCCCCAGCCTTGTGCGGGAGGCATTCCGCCTGGCGGAGGAAGAGCGCCCGGGCGCTGTCAACCTGGAGCTGCCGGAAGACATCGCCCACGAATACTGCGACACCCAGTTCATTTACCCGGTCAACCGGCCACGCCATCCGGCCCCGGATCCCAAGTGCGTCCGCCAGGCCGTCAAGATGATCCACCAGGCCAAACGCCCGCTGCTGCTGGTGGGCGCCGGCGCCAATCGCAAACGCATCCAGAATGCCCTGCATGACTTCGGCGAAAAGACCGGCATTCCGTTCTTCAACACTCAGATGGGTAAGGGGGTCATGAGTGAGTATGACCCGCTGTATATCGGCACGGCCGCGCTGTCCGACGGTGACTACGTACATTGCGCCATTGATCGCGCCGACCTGGTCATTAATGTAGGGCACGACGTCATCGAGAAGCCGCCGTTTTTCATGGAAGAAGGCGGCAAACAGGTTTTGCACATCAATTTCAACTCGGCCGAAGTCGACGAAGTCTATTTTCCCCAGCTGGAAGTGGTAGGAGATATTGCCACCACCATGACGGGTATTACTGCCCAGCTGGAGAAGAACCCGGAGTGGGACCTGGACTACTTCATGCGGATTCGCGACGAAGTACTGTCGGCAATTTCTGACGGGGCCGACGATCCGGGTTTTCCAATGAAGCCCCAGCGCATCGTGGCCGATGTGCGTCGTGCCATGCCACAGGACGGCATCATTGCCCTGGACAACGGCATGTACAAGATCTGGTTCGCACGCAACTATCGGGCCTACGAGCCCAACACCGTGCTGCTGGATAACGCGCTGGCGACCATGGGCGCCGGCCTGCCTTCCGCCATGATGGCTTCCATGCTGCACCCGGACCGCAAAGTCATGGCCATCTGCGGCGATGGCGGATTCATGATGAACAGCCAGGAAATGGAAACGGCGGTTCGCTATAACATGAACCTGGTGGTGCTGATCCTGCGCGACGACGGCTACGGCATGATCAAGTGGAAACAGGCTCACGGCGGCTTTGCCGACTATGGCCTGGATATCGGCAACCCGGATTTTGTCAAGTATGCCGAGTCGTACGGTGCCCGCGGACACCGGGTGGAAAAAACCGAGGACTTCCAGCCGATGCTCGAGCAATGCCTCAATACACCGGGTGTAGACCTCATCGACGCGCCGGTGGATTACTCGGAAAACGTCAAGGTCCTGATCGAGGAACTCAGCCAGAAGGTCTGTCTGATTTAGTTCGAATATTGCACGGAGAATCAATGAACGAGCGACCGTTATCGCCCCATCTGCAGGTCTACAAGCCGCAGCTAACGTCCATGACATCCATACTCCACCGCGGCACCGGCGTGGTGCTGTCGGTGGGCGCACTGTTTGTCGTTTACTGGCTGTACTCCCTGTCACAGGGGGCTGCTGCCTTTGAGTCGGCCCAGGGGCTGGTCAGCTCCTGGTTCGGGCGCCTGGTGCTGCTGGGGGTGGTGTTTTCAACCTTCTACCACCTGGCCAACGGCGTACGGCACCTGTTGTGGGATGCGGGCTGGGGGCTGGAGATCAAGTCGGCGTACCAGACCGGCTGGCTGGTCGTGGCGTTTTCCGTCATTACCACGGCGTTTACCGCCTGGATGATCTTTGGAGGTGGCGCATGAACCTGGTTCATCCCCTGGCCAAGGTGATCGGGCGGGGCTCCGCCAAGTCCGGGGTGCACCACTGGTGGATGCAGAGGCTGACGGCCATTGCGCTGGTTCCGCTCACCCTGTGGGTGGTGTTCGGGCTGTACGCCCTGGCGGGTGCCGAGTTCAGCACGGTGCGGGCCTGGGTGGCTGATCCCTGGCATGCGGCACTGCTGATCGCCTGGGTGCTGGCCATGCTGCACCACGCGCAGCTGGGGCTGCAGGTGGTCGTGGAGGATTATGTCCACGTACCCTGGGCTGAAATCACGCTGCATATTCTGATCAAGTTCGCGGCCATTCTAGGGATGATCGTGGCCGTACTTTCCATTGCTCGGGTGGTATTAGGAGGATCCCAATGAGCGAGAGCTATCCGCTGATTGAACATCGTTACGACACGGTGGTGGTTGGTGCCGGCGGCGCCGGTCTGCGGGCCACCATGGGCCTGGCGGCCACCGGCCTGAAGACCGCCTGCGTGACCAAGGTGTTTCCCACCCGCAGCCACACCGTTGCGGCCCAGGGCGGCATGAGCGCAGCCCTGGCCAACATGGGAGAAGACGACTGGCGCTGGCACATGTACGACACCATCAAGGGTTCCGACTGGCTGGGTGACCAGGACGCCATCGAATACATGTGCCGCGAGGCCATTCCGTCGGTGATCGAGCTGGAGCATTTCGGCGTGCCCTTTTCCCGGACTGAAGATGGCCGCATCTACCAGCGGCCCTTCGGTGGCATGACCACACACTTCGGACAGGGTACGGCCCAGCGGACCTGTGCTGCGGCGGACCGCACCGGCCACGCCATTCTGCATACCCTGTACCAGCAGGCGTTGAAACACGACGCCCAGTTCTTTATCGAGTTTTTCGCCATTGACCTGATCATGGACGAAGACGGCGCCTGCCGTGGCGTGCTGGCGCTGGAGATGAATACCGGCCAGATGCACCTTTTTCGCAGTCACGCCGTGATCCTGGCCACCGGCGGCTACGGACGCGCTTACTTCTCCGCGACCTCGGCCCACACCTGCACCGGCGACGGCAACGGCATGGTGGTGCGAGCCGGCCTGCCGCTGGAGGACATGGAATTTGTCCAGTTCCACCCCACCGGCGTGTACGGCGCCGGCGTGCTGATCACCGAGGGTGTCCGGGGTGAGGGTGGTTTTCTGACCAACTCCGACGGCGAGCGATTCATGGAGCGTTACGCGCCCAACGCCAAAGACCTGGCGTCCCGGGACGTGGTCAGCCGTTCCATGACCATCGAGATCCGTGAAGGTCGTGGGGTTGGGCCGAAGAAAGACCATGTTCATCTCAACCTCAATCACCTGGGCGCCGATGTCATCGAGGAACGGCTGCCGGGGATCTCGGAGACAGCGAAAATTTTCGCCGGTGTGGACGTGACCCGGGAACCGATTCCGGTGCTGCCCACGGTGCACTACAACATGGGCGGCATTCCCACCAACTATCACGGCGAAGTGCGCAGTGTCGCCAATGGCGATACCGATGCCATTGTTCCCGGTCTGTTTTCCATCGGGGAAGCGGCCTCGGTGTCGGTCCACGGCGCCAACCGGCTGGGCTCCAACTCGCTGCTGGACCTGATCGTATTCGGCCGCGCCGTGGCGCAACGCTGCGCCGAGACCATGTCCCCGGATCAGCCCCACCCGGACGTGCCGAAGGCGTCCCTGGAAAAAGTGCTGGCGAGGTTTGACGGCATACGCAATGCAAGCGGCTCCCTGTCGACCGCTGAAATCCGCGACAACATGCAGGCCACCATGCAGTCCAATGCGGCCGTGTTCCGTACCGATGAATCCCTGGCCGAGGGCGTCGAGAAGATCGCCGAGGTCCACGACTCTTTCGCCGACGTGAAGATCGACGACCGGTCCTTGATCTGGAACTCAGACCTGATTGAAACCCTGGAACTGCAAAATCTGCTGCACTGCGCGGTGGCTACCATGGTCTGCGCCGACAACCGCAAGGAATCACGCGGTGCGCATGCCCAGGAGGACCACCCGGATCGGGATGATGAGAACTGGATGAAACACACCCTGGTGTGGCTGGACCCTGCCGGTAAACCGACATTTGGATACCGGCCCGTCCATTTGTTTACCATGTCTGATGACGTTGAGGTGGTGGCTCCCAAGGCCCGCACCTACTGATAAAGGATTATTGAAGGCTATGGCTCAATTTACGCTACCCAAGAACTCCAAGATCACCCAGGGAAAGGTGTTCAAGGCGGCCAACGGCGCCGGCAACGTCAAGCGTTTCAAGATCTATCGCTGGGACCCGGACTCCGGGGACAACCCGCGCACCGATACCTACGAGATCGACATGGACGACTGCGGTCCCATGGTGCTGGACGCGCTGCTGAAGATCAAAAACGAGGTCGATTCGACGCTGACGCTCCGCCGATCCTGCCGTGAAGGCATCTGCGGGTCCTGCGCCATGAACATCGACGGCACCAATACCCTGGCCTGCACCAAGCCCATCGCCGACGTGAAAGGCGACGTCAAGGTCTATCCGCTGCCGCACATGCCGGTGGTCAAGGACCTGGTGCCGGACATGACGCATTTTTATGCCCAGTATGCCTCCATCAAACCGTGGATCCAGACCAGTTCGGTGGCACCGGCGGACAAGGAGCGTCTGCAGTCCAAGGAGGACCGGGAAAAACTGGACGGACTGTACGAGTGTATCCTGTGCGCCTGCTGCTCGACTTCCTGCCCGAGCTACTGGTGGAACAGCGACCGATACCTCGGCCCGGCCATCCTGCTGCAGTCCTATCGCTGGCTGGTGGATTCCCGGGACGAGGCTACCGGAGAGCGGCTGGACGAACTGGAAGATCCGTTCCGCCTGTACCGCTGCCATACCATCATGAACTGCGCGAAAACCTGTCCCAAGAGTCTCAATCCCGCCAAGGCTATTGCTGAAATCAAAAAGATGCTGGCCACGCGGCAGGGCGTTTAAAACGTAGCAAAATCAAATAATTAGGGCGCTTTCCTCGAAGGCGCCTTTTTTCGTTTTCCCCTGGGTGAAAGAAATTGCCGCCCCGGCGTTTCTAATTAGCCAAGCCACACTGACTAATGCCCAAGGGGAAAATGATGATCGGTCTACTCAACAAGTTTCAGGACCTGATGGACGGCCTGAGAAACCTGGATTTCCTGGCACCCACGGCTCTGCGAATCTACCTGGCGCCGATCTTCATTCTGGCGGGCAGCAACAAACTCTCCAATGTCGAAGGTGTCGCCGGCTGGTTTGCCAGCATGGGGCTGCCGGCGCCCGAGCTGATGGTGTACCTGGCCGGGGGAACCGAGTTTTTCGGTGGTATCGCCCTGATCCTGGGCGTGGCGGTTCGCTGGATTGCCATACCCCTGATGTTCACCATGGTGGTGGCGGCCGGAACCGCCCACTGGGAGAACGGCTGGCACGTGGCTCCTGAAACAGAGTTAACGGCTCCCTGGGAGTGGCGCACCGACCTGATTGAGGCGGGCGTTGAGCGACGTGACCGGGCCCGCTCCATCCTGCGGCGTCACGGCAACTACAGCTATCTCACCGAAGCCGGCAGCATCACGGTGAACAAAAACGGTATTGAATGGGCTGCCACGTACTTTGTGATGCTGCTGGCACTCTGGGCCATGGGGGCCGGGAAGTTCCTCAGCGTGGACTACTGGCTGAAGCGCAGGTTCCGACCGGACCAGCCCTAACCGGATCACGGGGACCGCAGGCGCATGTCCATGAACCAGCCATGCATTGTCATCGTCGGTGGGGGATTTGCTGGAGTGAAGTGTGCCCGGGTGCTGCGTCGAGAACTGCCTGACGCCCGGATTGTCATGTTCAACAAGGTGAACTACATGGTGTTCACCCCACTGCTGGCCGATGTGGCGGGTTCGTCTCTGAACCCGCGGGCAGTGACCGGCCCTTTGCGGCAGATGCTGAAAGGTGTGCACTGCCGCGCCGAAACCGTCACCGAGGTGGACCTGGAAGGCCGCCAGGTGACTTTCCGGCGATTCGACGGCGGCACGGGCACGATGACGTTTGACCACCTCGTGCTGGCGGTCGGCAACCGGGTCGACCTGGGTCGGGTGCCGGGCATGGCCAGTCACGCGCTCCCGCTGAAGACCATCGGGGACGCCATTGCCATGCGCCTCAGGGTCATGGAGCGGCTGGAGCAGGCTGACGCGACCGAGGACCCGGACCTGCGGCGCTGGTTGACATCCTTCGTGGTCATCGGCGGTGGATTCAGCGGGGTCGAAGTCGCTGGTGAAATCAATGACCTGGCACGGCATGCGCTGAAGTATTACCCCAACGTATCCGAGTCCGATATTCGCGTCACCCTGGTTCATTCCCGCGCCGAGATTCTGCCCGAGGTGACCTCCCGGTTGCGGGGCTTTGCCCTGGATCGGATGCAGCGCAACGGCGTCAGCTTCGAACTGGAAAGCCGGGCCGAGGTGGTCACCCGCCAGGGTGTGAAACTCACCACTGGCGAGATGGTCGCTGGCGGGACGGTGGTTTGCACCGTGGGCAATACGGCCAGCGAGCTGGTGCAACGCCTGGGTGTGCCGACGGAAAGGGGGCGCATCCTCACCAGCCCGGACATGCGCGTCAAAGGTCAGGAGTGCCTTTGGGCCATAGGCGACTGTGCACATGTTCTGAATACCCAGGACGGCCAGGTGTCGCCGCCTACGGCGCAGTTTGCGGAGCGACAGGGACGGCAGGCGGCCCGCAATATTGCCCGCCGGATTCATGATCAGCCGACCTTGCCGTTTCGATTCAAGCCGGTGGGTGTTGCTGCGGGAATCGGAAATCGCAAGGGTGTGGCGGAACTGTTTGGGATCAAGGTTTCCGGGTTTTTTGCCTTCTGGCTATGGCGGAGCGCGTTCCTGGTCAAGCTCCCTTCATTCCTGCAAAAGATCAAGGTGGGCATCGATTGGGCCTGGGAACTTGTTTTTCCCAGGGACCTGAGTGCCTTCAGCACAGTCAGCACGCAGCCGGTGACGCGGAATTTTTTTGCGGCGGGCGAGACCATTCTTGACAGTCGGACCGTTGGTCCGTCGTTGTACGCCATCGAAAGCGGCGAATGCGAGCTGGTCCAAACGGGGGCTGCGGAGCGGGTATTGACGGTGATTGGCAAAGGCGAGCTGATCGGCCGGCACACCCTGGACAGCTTTTCCGAAGAACAGCTTGCTCTGCGGGCTCGCAGCAACACCGAGGCCATCAGCCTGGCAGAAGATTTTCTGGAGCGAATGTCCGGTGCCCTGAAACCGGTGGAAGGCATGCTGCACAAGGCCATGCTGACCCACAAGCCTTTCTGGCACGATGCACCCCAGGCCCTGGACATTCTTGACGCCAGTCGAGCCGAGGCATTGATGCGGCCGCCGCCGGCCGCCAGCCTGGATCCCCAGATGCCGGCGCTGCAGGCGTTTCAGGCCCTGCGCCAGAGTCATGAGCCGCTGGCTTTTGTGTTGGATCAGCAAACCCTGGTGGGCATGGTGACCAGGACCGACCTGATCAGCGGCCTGGCCCGGGGAATCCACGTCACTGTCGGGGATGTCATGACCGAAGAGCCCGCCGCGGCCTGTGCCGGTGAGCGGTGTTCTATCGCGGCCAGCACCATGCGGGATCGGGGCTTCAAGTGGATGCCGGTGGTGCGGTCGCGGGACAATCGGGAACTGGTGGGGCTGCTGCACGCCGACGACCTGGTGGGTCACGTGTTGGACAATATTGGTGGGGCCAGGCAGATATCGGCCTGATCTGGGATAAAATGCCCGGAAAAAAGAGGCTGCACCATGAGCAATTCTTTACCATTTCCGCCGCTAGCCCTGGCCATCGGGGCGGCCGGTGCCATCATGCTGGTGTTGGGTGTGGTGGGACTGACCGGCCAGAATGACGGCTCCCTGCTATCGGATCCGGTGTTGAGCTGGTCCCTGGTGGGGGTCGGAGCCTTCCTGGTCCTGGCCGAGACCGTGATCATCGTGCTGGCGCTGATCAACCGACCGAAACCTTGAATTTCAGACTATTGCCCGAAGTGCTGGCGGTCAGCCGGATGGAGCCTGGTTGCGCGGTGCCGAAATGGGCGGATGGGGGATGGACCTCGGTTACGCGCACCGCCAGCGAGTTATCCATTGTGTGCGAAGCTGAGCGGGTCCCGGCGGGGGTACGCAGTCAGCAGCCCTGGCGGGCCCTGGAGATCCAGGGGCCGCTGGATTTTTCCGAGATCGGCATCCTGGCCCAGGTATCCGATGTGTTGAAGCGCGCGTCGGTCAGTATTTTTGTGTTGTCAACCTATGACACCGACATCATCCTGGTGGCAGAAACGGACCTGGAAACGGCGGTCAAGGCGCTGGAAGGCCACGACCACCACGTATTAGGGTGATGTCGAATTACGGTTGTTCCGGCTGAGACTGTCGCGCACCTTGCGCAGCAGACGACGCGCCCACAGGAATTCCACTCCCAGGATGGCCAGTCCAAGCGGCAGGACAATGAATGCCGGACCCGGTAGCACCAGCAATGCCACCCCCAGCAGCGTGATGGTGCCACCCACCACGCCAATAATCAGTCTTCGAGCAAGTTTATAGGCTGAGTAGGTACTGAAAAGAAAACGCTCCGTCTGGCCTGCCACTATGATCCCGCCGCAGTGGCTTCAATCACAAGGGCCAAAAGATGGGCCCGCCCTGGCCGGATTTCGCCGTATTTGCCGCGTATGCGGTAGTGGATGCAAGCTGCAGCCAGTTATTGAAGATCAACGTCGGGCCCATACCCTGGTTGCTGGCCGGCGCCCTGCTGTGCTGGCTGATCGCCATTGCCCTCCGATTTCACGGGCAGCGGCGATTGATGGCCATCACGGCTCTGGCGCTGGCGATGCTGTGGCTGCCGGACGTGCTGCTGGAGCGCATTGTCATGACGCCGGAACGGGTGACCTTTCGCAAGGGAACCTGGCCGCGTTACGGCGAGGTGCCCCTGGATCTGGAGCAGGCCCTGGCTGCTTACCACGTGGAGCGCTGGCCGAGGGGCCGCCTGAAGGAGGCGTTCCTGGTGCTGGAATACCCGGAACAGCGCCGGGCCAGCCACCGCCTGACCGGACTGGCCGCGCGGTCCCGGCGGCGCCTGATGGCTCACATTGATGCCTGCGGCGTGCCGGTCCGGAGGGTGCGAAACCGGGTCGGTCAGGAAGATGCCGTGGACAATTCAAAGGCCTGGTCGGCCCCGTCATAAAGCTGCCGAAGGCGGCGGTCCCGTCCGCAGCCCGTGCGGTAGTAGCGATAGCGAATGGGGTTCTTCAGGTAGTAGTCCTGGTGGTACTTCTCAGCGGGGTAAAAAGGACCAGCCGCCTCGATTTCGGTTTTGACGTCGAACCCCCAGCGTTCGGCCACGGCCTCGGAGGACGCCTGGGCCAGACGCTGCTGTTCCTGGTCGTGAAAGAAAATGCCGGTCCGGTACTGGGATCCGGTGTCACAAAACTGCCGGTTGCTGACGGTGGGGTCGATATTCAACCAGAACACCTGGAGCAGTTGTTCGAAGCTGACGACGCCGGGATCATAAACGATTTCCACGGCTTCGGTGTGGCCGGTGCGCCCCGACACCACCTGCTCGTAGCTTGGGTTGACCGTCTGCCCCCCAATGAAGCCGGAGGTGGTGGACAACACGCCGTCGACCTTGTCGAAATCGGCCTCCACGCACCAGAAACATCCGCCGGCGAAGGTGGCCTTGGCGGTTTGATCATCCGCCAGCAGCTGGGCTGCCGGCAGGCACATCAAACCGCCCAGCAACAGGACTCGAAGTTGTCTGATCATAAGTTGGATTCCATTGTGTTCCAGGAATTGGACCGGGCAGGTGCCGGGCCGCTTTCGCACTCAGTTGCCGGACGCGATCTGGTCTTCCAGGTCCGCCAGCCGCTTCAGGTAAATAAATTCAGGATCGGCATCCCGCCACAGGTTTTTCAGCTCATTGATCTCGGCCTGGGCTTTTTCCGCAAACCCCTGGGCGAAGTAAGAATGGGCCAGTTCCAGCCGCATGCTTGTATTTCCTGGATTGCTGTTCAACAGCTGCGATGCGGCAATGGCGGCCTGGTCCGGCTTGCCGGATTCGCGCAGCACCCGGGCTCTTTCCAGCATGACCCCTTCCAGGGTCGAGGGATCGTCCAGCGTGACCACCATCTGGGCGAAGCTTTTTATCGTCTGGTCGTAGGCGGCGGTGGCTTCTTCGTAGCGCTGATCAAAACGCTCCATGCGCCCCCGGTACATGTCCATGAAATCTTTCAGCATGGGAAAATCGAAACGTTGGGCAAACTGCTCGATCTCCTTGAACTCGGCCCGATACTCGTCCGCCATATCCAGGTGGTAGTAGATGTCGAGATAGGGTATCCCCATCAGTCCGCTCAGGGGTGGGCTGAGTTGCTCTTTCACCGCGCGGGCGGCCTCCAGGGCGGCCTCGGCGTCTCCCGTCATGGCCAGCAGGGCAGAACGCTGACCTTCCAACTGAACAAGCCGCAGTGCCGGCGGCACAAATGAGGCGGCCGCCTGCTGTTGACGATCCAATGCCTCTATCGCATTGTCGACCTGGCCGGAATTCAGGTAAACGCGCAGCAGTGCCTGCTGCACTTCGAACTGCTGACGGTCCGGCAGATCCCGCTCGCTGATGGCCAGCAGCGCATTCATCGCCCGGTCCGGATACCCTTCCCGGGCGGTAAGCAGGGCCAGGGCCACCTCGCCGCGAACGGCGTCGGTCTCGCGAAAGGCGGCTTCCTCAAAGGCTATCCGGGCGTCCTCGAAGCTGCCGGTCTGCAAATGTGTTCGGCCGACAAACATGTAGGCGTCGGCGTCTTCGGGGTTTTCCTCGAGGAACCGGCCCGCCAGTTCAAGGGCCTTATCCGGCTCCTGCTGCAGCCGGTAGGTCGTCGCCAGGCTGAGCAAGGTGTCGGTCCGGGTCGGATCGAGTTCCAGCAGCTTTTCGAAAGATTCTCTGGCTTCCTCGATACGACTGGTGAGCAGGTAGTTGCGGCCGAGGTTCTCATACACGTCGATGCTGTCCGGGTGGATCTTGCGGGTGAGCTCCAGTGTGCGCAGAGCCTGGCTGATCTGGCCCTGGATGGCGTAAATGTTGGCTTTCAGCGCGTACTTGGTTTCCGAATAGAGTTTGTAGTCCAAGGCCAGGGCCTTTTGGGCATGATCCAGGGCCTTTTCCATGTTTGCAGCGAAACGGTTGATCATGTGAGCGTTGACGTGAGCTTCGGCGAATGTTGGATCCAGCTCGATGGCTCTGTCCGCGGCCGCTGCAGCGCCGGCGTAGTCGTTGTCAAAGGATCGCAGTCTCAGGGCTTCAATCAGCGATTGAATGGCGTCTTCCGAATCGCTGGTGTGCTCCTTGATGGTGAGCTCGGTGACAATGGAATCAGTTTTGACCTCTTCCAGCAGCTGGTCGCGGATGCTTCCGGACAGGGCATCAGCCGCATCCAGCCAGTCATCGAGATTCTGCGTGAACTCGGACACCAGTGCACCGGTTTCCACATCCAGCAGCCGGGTCTTGAACGTGAGGGAGCCTTGCTCGTTTCGACCGAATTCTCCGGTCACGATCTGGCGGATCTGGCGTTCCCGTGCAATTTGCAGGCTCAACGATCGTGGCTCACCCACACCCAGCGCAAATCCTGTCTCCCTGAGCCGTTCGATGATCCGCCGGTCCCAAAACGGGGTTTGAATCCGGATCAACGGGTTCCGGTTGAGATCCTGGGACATGCTCCAGGGCAGCGCGTAGGACAGCCAGTCGAGCTCCTCGTCGCCGGTGTTGTTCTTCCAGAAGAACGCCAGCAGGGTCTGGTTGAAGCCCTCCCGAGCGACCTCGTAGCTCTCGGTCTGGCCCTCGTCGTTGACAATTTCGATTGTTTCCGTGGCCAACATTGCCATCTCGGGCGGAGTTTCCGGCATCATGGGCGCACCGGCAAACCGCATCATGGCGGCCACGGCCAGCAGCGCGTTCAGGCCCGTGAAGCCGGACTCAAAACGGGTCCACTCGTCTTTACCCGGTGCCCCGTGCCCCCAGGCCACCACCGCCACCGTGGGCAGCATGGCGATCATGCCGATGAAGATGTACGAGGTGAGGGCTTCTGGCACCGGAAACCGCTCGATCATCCAGTCGCCGATCTCCACCGCCATCCAGGTGGCGGCGATGTAGATTCCCAGGAACTGGGGAACCCGGCGATGCAGCAGGTTCGAGATCAATGAACGATCTGACATGACACTCTATTCCAAAAAACTGGGCTCAAGATACGCACCCCCTGACCTGCAATCAATGGTGACCCGACTTCAGGTCGGAATATCATCACAATGCTTGTGAGAAAAACATGCAGGTCTTTGAATCACGGGGCAAATGTGCCCAAACGGGGGCCCACTGCTCCTGGGGGATCATCTTTTAGAAGGGCGTTGCAGCGTCAAGTTCCATGTGTCGTGATGTGACCAATCGGGAAGCGTCTGGTGTGAAGTTGCCCCCGTTCCCACCTGCGATCGCTTCGCCTGCGGTGACCAGGACGGATTCCGCATTTTTGTGGACCAGGGCGCCTGGAATGGGTAGGGGAATGTGCGGAAAGGAGCCCCGCCGGGATTGGGCTATGATTAGCCCATGGACAGCCAAGACACGCTCGCCGGGCGGCATTCCGCGCGATTCGTCAGCCGACTCACCCGGGATACCCTGGCGCTGATTCTGGCTGGAGGCAAGGGTTCGAGATTGGGTCCCCTGACCAACTGGCGGGCCAAGCCGGCGGTGCCATTTGGGGGTAAATTCCGCATCATCGACTTTGCTCTGTCCAACTGTCTGCATTCCAGTATCCGCCGCATCAGCGTGCTGACCCAGTACAAGTCGCATTCACTGATCCGCCACCTGGTGGAGGGATGGAATGGTCTGAACAACGAATACGGTGAGTTTCTTGACCTGATTCCCGCCCAGCAGTGGCTTGAGGACGAACACTGGTACCTGGGCACTGCCGACGCGGTCTACCAGAGTCTGGATATCGTGGAGATGCACGGGCCCCGGTTTGTGCTGGTCCTGGCCGGCGATCACATCTACAAGATGGACTACGGTGAAATGCTGGCCACCCACGTGGAAATGGGCGCTGATCTCACGGTGGCCTGCCACGTGGTGCCGGTGGATGAAGCCAGGGAATTCGGCGTCATGCAGGTCGACCCGGAATACAAGGTTCGCGGCTTCCAGGAAAAGCCCGCACTGCCCGATCCCCTGCCGGATGATCCGGACAACGCCCTGGTCAGCATGGGTATCTACGTCTTCAGCCTGGAATATCTGGCCCGGGAACTGCGGCGGGACGCCAAGATGGATGACAGCAGCCATGACTTTGGCCGCGACATCATCCCCCACGCAGTCAAGAGGGGGCACAAGGTGCTGGCTTACCCCCTGCCCAAGGATGGACCCGGCACGGATTACTGGCGGGACGTGGGCACTATCGACGCCTACTATGCCGCCAATCAGGAGCTGCTGCTGGCAGGCCCGCCGCTGGACCTGTACGAGCCGGAATGGCCGGTTTACACCTATCAGTGCCAGTTGCCACCGGCCAAGTTTGTCGATCACGGGCCCGAAGGCGGGTGCCGCATGGTGGACTCCATGGCCAGCGCAGGCTGCGAAGTTGCGGATTCGACCCTGATCAAATCCCTGCTGTTTTCCGGCGTCAAGGTCGAGCGCCATTGCCACCTGGACGGTGTACTGGCCCTGCCGGAGAGTTCAGTGGGCGAGTCCTGCCGACTCTCCAACGTGCTGATCGACAACGGATGCCACCTGCCGGCGGGAACCGTGATCGGTGAGAATCCTGAAGAGGATGCCGAGCGCTATCACCGCACCGAGGGCGGCGTGGTGGTGGTTAATCGCGATATGCTGGGCGAAGACCGCTACTACAAGCCGGCAGCACTCTATGGCGGCCCTGCGGCGTAGGTTCTGATCAGCTCAGACGCGTCCAGGTCCGCGATCCGGTAGCCGTCGCCTTTCTCCCGTCCGGGGCTTTCGACGTGACGTTTGATGGCGCGCAGGTAGCGCCCGGCCGTCTGGTCCCAGGTGTACGTGGACAGCACCCGCTGCCGGCCAGCCTCGGCCAGGCGGCCGTGTTCAGCCAGTGCCCGCTCGATGCCCTGGGACATATCCGCCGGGTCCGTGGGATCCACCAGCAGTCCTGAGCCGTCTTCGAAAATCTCCGTGGGCCCGCCGTTTTTTGTCGCCACCACCGCCAGTCCGCAGGCCGCCGCTTCGATGGGTGCCAGGCCAAAGGGTTCGAACAATGACGGCAGCACGAATACCGAGCCGCGCCGTCCGAAGTACCGGTATGCCGCGGCCAGGTTCTGCTGGGAGCGGATGTCAAAGAAATCCACCTTTTCCCGCAGTCCAGCCTGTTCGATGCGTTCCAGGATGGGTCCCAGCACCGAGCGTTCACCCTCGGCCAGGGCATCGATGCTTTCGAAGGGGTTGGTGACCCCCCGCACGAACAGGGCCAGCCGGGCTTTCTCCTGCAGCGCGCTGGAGTGCGCGTAAGCCTCTACCACACCGCCGATATTCTTCTTGGGATCCAGCCGGCTGGACACCAGCACGTGGGGCAGGTCGTGGCCGGCGCAGCGCTGATCCAGCTGCTGCAGGAATTCGGGGTCATCCGCAGAGCTGTCCACGTCGAAGATGCGGGTGTTGACCCCGGGCGGTGTCACCTGGAACAGGTTGTCGTCAGCCGGGTCGACGGCGCCGTGGTAGAGGGTATGGCCATACTGTTCGAAGCGCTCCTGGCCGGTAGAGGTAATGATGGTATCGGCCCGCTGCATGGCCAGGCGTTCGGCAGCGATTCTGCGGGAGAACCGGTAGCGCTGCTCCAGTTCGTCCACGTTGTCCGGGTTGACGTGCAGCTTGTCCAGCTTCTGGGCGCCGAGGGAGTGACCGGTAAAGGTGAACCCCAGCCCGGTTGCCTGCTGCATCAGGGCCGCGCAATAGCCGCCGTCAGCGTAGTGTGCCGTCATATAGTCCGGTTGCTCATCGCCGTAGAACGCCACCAGGTTGCTGATGAATTCCGGCAGGTGTGGCCACAGCCGTTCCTTCTCCAGGAATGCCGGTCCGCCACAGGGAACCCGAATGATGCGTACCCTGGACTGCTCTTCGTCGTAGTGATCCACCCGGGTATCGAAGCCCGGCCAGTCCGGGTCCTCGATCAGGCGTGTCACGATGTCCACGTGCATGCCCATCCGGGCCAGGGCCAGGGACAGCTCCTTGACATAGATCAGCTGACCACCGAAATCCGGATGCTCGGTGAGAAAGGAATCCTTGCGGTCGAAATTGCCCTGGGGATTCAGGAAGGCTATGCGCATGGTGACTGGTTCCTGTTCAGGCTGGTGATACCGAGTAGTCCTGGTTGACGATGACCTGGGCCCTGGACTTGTGGGAGGAGATGATGTCGTGCTCGATGGTCAGCACCTGGTCGATGAACGGGTCCAGCTCCGACGCGTCCCGCCGCCGCTTTTCCCGGTGGGCCCGGGTCTGCTCCCAGTCCCGATCGATGAAAACGTGGGCGTCGGCACTTTCCAGCAGCGTGCAGTAAGTGCCTTCCGCGATGGCGACCTGGGCGCCGTCGAACGACGCCTGCTCCTCGGTTACCGCGTCATCGGCGTAGATCACCAGGGGTTTGGTGACGCCGTCAGCGCCATTCTTGAACGCCGCGAGGTGCTCATTCAGCAGGTCGACCTTGACTTCCTGGGGACCCACCCAGCTGATGTCTTCCCGCCGGGCGCGGTCGTTGCTTTTGGGTGGGTACACAAAATAGTCATCCTGCTGGAATATAAAGCTCCTGATGCCAGCGCCCTCGAGCTGCTCCGCCACCGCGGCGGCGGTCTCCGATTTCCCGCTGCCTGACTCCCCGGCCACGGTCAGTGTGTAGCGAGCACCCGATGCCAGGGTGTCCTGGATCTGCTGCAGCAGGAGGTCGCAGATGCCTTCGGCGGCTTTCACGTGATGGGGTTCGATGACAATGCTGTCGCCCTGCATGGGTATGGCTCCGCGGCTGATTTGAGGTGATCTGAGTGTATCGGCGTGATCGGCCAATACAAGCCCAATGTGAACTGTGGTGAAAATTCAGTAGAACCCCTCGCGGACTGGAGTAATATTGCGTCAGGGGTCAGCCAGCTGAGGGGCAATAGAGCTGCCGAATAACAACAATGGACCAGTTCAATACGCACCTGTACGAACAGGTCTGGACGGATCTCAACTTCCGCCTGGATCGTATCGGTGTGGACCAGGGGCTGGGCGCCGCGCTGCTGGCCCTGCGTGATCACCAGCTGGAAACCGGGTTCATCACCGATGATCTGAGCGAGGTCGAGCGCATCCGCCTGCCCAACCGCCGCGGCAATCGTTCCTACTACGCCCAGTACAACCCTGCCCGGGCCCGCCGATTTTCCGGCAGCGGCGTGACCGAACCGCCCCCGGGCGCAGCCAAGGTCAACGATGGCTGTTTCCTGTGCCCGGAAAACATTCAGTGGCAGCAGTTCGGCCGGGAAGTGGGATACGACCTCCAGTTCGACGACCGCGAGTACGTGGCCTGGATGAATCCTTACCCGCTGGCACCCAGCCACACCGTCATCGCGGCCCGCAACCATATCCCCCAGTACTGGGGAGCAACCCCCCATCACCTGGCCCACATGGTGCACGATCTGCTGGATCTGGCGCACTTTTTGCCCGGGTGGATCGGCTTCTACAACGGCGAGGGGGCAGGGGCCTCCATCCCTCATCACCTGCACTACCAGTTTTTTCCCCGTCCACCTGACTATGGACGATTCCCTTTGGAGCGGGCGGTGTGGAGTTTTGGCGGCGATTCCCTGCTGGACCCGGTTCTGGTTGGCCGTTATCCGCTGGATTTTGCCTATTGGAAAGGCACCCATGAAGATGTCGTGCGTCGGGCACTGCCATGGATTGCCGCCTGGGCCCGGAAAGCCCGCATCGACCCGGACGCTACCGCCAATGTGATCGTCATCAACCAGGATGACGGCGAAGGCCTGCAGCTGTTTTTCGTGCCCCGGGACCGCCGCCGCGCGCGCTCCAAACGCATGACCGGAATCGTCGGCGGCCTGGAAGTGCTGGGCGAAATTGTCTGCTCCAGCGAAGACGAGCGCCGCCGACTGGCATCCAAGGAGCTGAACTACAAGACGGTCAA
>JAAUYH010001385.1_pt1 | contig 45517 bp, 45 predicted proteins | sample 7278061 | NCBI WGS metagenome assembly JAAUYH01 (sample SAMN14350203, study PRJNA611818) | marine sediment metagenome | isolation source: surface marine sediment (0.6m) | place: French Polynesia: Moorea | collected 2018-08
ACACCGGCGAAACCTATTTGACCGGCGTGGTGATCGAAGATGGCGACGACGATGACTTCTACGACATCGGCGAAGGGCAGGGCGGGGTTCAGATCACGGCCTTCGACGGTGAAAACACCTATACCACTTCGACCTGGGAAGCGGGCGGCTACACGCTTGCTCTGCCGCCCGGCACCTATCGCGTTCTCTTCGAAGGGGGCGATCTGGATGCCCCATACGAGACGGATGTCACCATCGGCGACGAGAACGTGAAGCTCGACGTCATCGACGAGGGCGGTGCTTTGCTCGCGACCGTCAGCGCTGGCGGCTCGGGCGCCGAGGCCGAAGAAACGGCGAAATTCGTCATGGAAACCTCAGGTGGTTCGACACTGCCGAACATCGTTGTCGCGGATGACGCGATGTCTGCGGGCTGGATGGCAGAGGACGACGAGGACGAGCTGCTTCTGCTCTAGGATGCGGGGTCGGCAAAATTGCCACGCAACAAAGCCTCCCGGTTTCGAGGCCGTGAATTCTGGCTCAGATTTCGCGGCCTTTTCTCTGGTTTTGGTTCGGGTGCAGGATGACGCCGACCTCGTCAAGCGCTCGCGCCATCGCGCTGTCTCCATTCGGTCGAACGGTCGCGACTAGCGCATCGAAGCGCGCACGTAATTCTGACTTCTCCGGGCCTTGGCAATCGTTCCAGTGACGCCCCTGAAGCCCCATCACAAGAGCATAGTAGCCGATGAAATGCGGCCTCGTGCCGGCCTTGATCAGGCGCCCATAAGCCGCGTCGGCCCCAAGGGCGCGTAATTCTTCCGCCGAAACGATACCCGCCCTCTCGAAAGCCTCGGCCATGGCAGGACCGATGTTTCGAACATCTGTCACAGGTGTGGTCATACGCCCAGATTAGGGCGGATCACCCATACACAAAAGCCCCGCCTGGTGGCGTCTCAGATTGCGGCCCAATCGTCGAAACGATGAGGCGTCTCGGGCTTTTCAGGTTGTTCTTTGGCATTGGCAGGCGGTTTTGCCTGATCACTCGGGACGTTCACTTCACGCTGATCAATCATAACGAATACTCCTAACAACAAGATAAGCGTGCCAAAAAGGAGCGACGAAATCATGTCCCGCAGCTGCCGGAACAGAGGTTTTTTCTGACGTGTTGCGGCAAATCCCGCGCTTGTCCGCCCGAACAGTGAAATCAAAGTGGCGACGATGCGGTCCGAAACCTGGGTGTTTTCCACACGAAAGCCCACAGGTGAGCTTACCGCTCGGATACTTTAGTTCTTGTCTTCAAATCTCTGAAATAGCAGTATTATGGCTCGTCAAATTGGCGCGCGCTCAATGATTTCGTGCCTGAATACAGCGGGCCTTTTGGGTGTTTCCCACAGCTTGCAATGACAGATTCGCACACATGCATTTGGCCATGTAACCGACCGAACTCTGTCCAGAAATTGCCACAGTTCTGCAAGATTCTGACACAAAAACAGCCATAGGTTGTATAATTCACCGCTGTGGATGATGCTCTGTCGTTAAGAAAGACTTACTCTATCAGCGTGGGATTGGCGAGGGACAGTCGTCGGACCCATGCGTTGGCGTGCAAGATGAGTTGATCGCCAGCAGTTCATAGCGTTCGTAAGGAGTACCGAGATGCGCGTCGAATTTCTTAACTTTGCCAAGTCCGAGGATGGGGCCTCGTTGGTGGAATATGCGGTTGCCTTGATCGTGGTGACCATCATTGGTGGCGCCGGTGTGATTGCACTGGGCCAAAACGCCGGTGGTGTGACCGAAGCGGCCTGTGGCACGGCAGCTGACGCCTTGGCGGCTGTAGACCCCACCGCAACAGCGGAGGAATGCGAAGGCGTTCCGGGTGTTGGCGGCGGCGGCGGCGGGGGCTGATACCCGCACATGAGTCAAGCCGGCGCTGATGGGGGGCCCATCATGGGTCCCGCATAGCCACCTGAAACGGAGTGGTAATGACCAGTCTAATCGGAGCCATCAAAAAATTCGCCGGTGACGCGGCCGGAGCAACAATTGTCGAATATGCCGTAGCCCTTATTGTCGTGACCATCGTCGGCGCCGTGGTGCTGACCTTTGGCGACAATATCGCAGGCATCGTCGACGCGACGGCCGGAGCGTTCTGATAAAGCGGCATCGCCGCAAAGCATCGATGTTGGAGTAATTCCATGCGTGTTCGTTCTCTATTGATAACGATGCTGGGTATCGCCGTGGCGGCAGCCTCAGTCTATGCCTCCCGAGAGTTTCTGGCCGTCGAGCAAGCGACAGCCTCGGCGGAAAAACCTACGCCTGCACTGGTCAGTGTCGTCGTGGCGGGTCAGGACATCTCGTTCGGCTCGACAATCGAGGCTCACAAGCTGACCACCATCCAATGGCCCGCAGAGGCCGTTCCGGCGGGCGTCTACACCGAATTTGCGCCCTTGTTGCCGCGTGACGGCGAAGAACCGCGCCGCGCGCGCAGGCCGTTTGTCAAAGGTGAGCTCTTGCTGCCCGCCAAGCTGTCGGACTTCGGAGAGAAGGTCACCATTGGCCAGACGCTGAGACCCGGCAATCGGGCGATGGCCATCAGCGTGAACGCCACGACCTCGGTCGGCGGTTTCGTGACGCCGGGCGACTTTGTCGATGTCGTTCTGACCAGTCGCGACAAGCGCGGCTTAAAGGCCACCACAATTTTGCAAAAGATCCGCGTGGTCGGCGTTGACCAACAGTCGGACGAACTGACCGAGCGCGCGCAGGTCGCCCGGACCGTGACCGTCGAAGTGACCCCGCGGCAAGGCCAGAAACTGGCCTTGGCGCAGCGCGCGGGCACGCTCAGCCTAACGCTTCGCAACATCGGCGAAGTGGATGAAGGCGAACAGGAACTGGATGTCATCCGGCTCAGTGACATCATTCAGGACGACGCGCCCGTCGTGACGCTACCCGAGCCGAAGCAAACCGTAAAAGTGCGGCGCGGCAGCGCGATTGAAGAGGTCGAATTGGACGGTGCTGCTGAGGAGTTGCAAGGCGACGGAAGTTGAGGCGGGACCATGGGGGTGGGCCAGCTAACAAAGCACATTCATAAGTTCGTCAGACGCGAGGACGGGACCCTTCTGGTCTTCTTCGCGGTCTGCACCATGACGATTCTGGGGATCGTCGCGCTGTCGTTCGATCTGGGCCGTCGCGCGGCGACACAGACAGACATGCAATCCTTCGTCGACAACGTTGCCCTCGCCTCTGCGGGCGAGCTTGACGGCGAACCGGATGCGATCACACGGGCCACGCGCGCAGCCACGGATGTGGTGGTCGCCGCAAATGACCAGTTGAAGTCAGGAACGGCGGGTCAGGACTACACGATGGCCCTTGATCAGATTGTCTTTTACGAGACGTTGCCAGCGGAAGATATGCCCAGTTCGCTCTCGACCAGCGTGCTCCGGACGGAAAAGTATCAGCTCCCCACAGCATCCACGACGACGGATCCGACGCTCGCGAACTTCGTTGGCATTCGCCTGACCTCGGTCGATGTCCCCTGGATTTTCGCCAGCATCTTCAGCCCGTCCGACCTGCCGGGCGAGGGTATCGGCGCCGTCGCGGTGGCGGGTCTTTCGGAATGGACTTGCGATATTGCCCCCCTGGCGTTTTGCCTGCCCAATGCGGGAGGATCGCCCTTGCCGGTTTTCCCAGGGCAGGCGATGTCGCTTACGACAGCGCTGCAGGGACAAACCTGGGGTGAGGGCGACTTCGGCTTCATCTCGGTGGACATTGATTCGGCGGGTGTCTGCGCGGGCATTCCTGACGCGGCCGGCCGCCTTGCTTGTCAGATCACCCTCGATCGCCGGGTTGCGGCCTGCTTTCAGACCCGGCAGGCCGATGTCGAAACCGGCCAGCGCCCGGATCAGGAACTGGCGGCCTTCAACATGGCCTTCGATGACTTTTCGGGCGCAATGATCCAGTTCTTCAACGATCCCCGCTATGCGCCGGGGCCGCACACCATCCGAGGGTTCGAGCCCGATCCCGGCGACATTTGTGTCCCCGGCGCGCCTTCCACGGATACAATGGCCTTTCCGCTTGATGACTGCCACACCTCGGGGACCTGCCTCGGTGGTGCCTACGGGGACGGAGACTGGTCGGAAGGGCGCGAAGAATACGTCGAGGTCAACTACGGGCTGGTGCTCGAAGACGACGATGGTGGCGACGACGGTGATGACGGCGGAATAATCGGTCTCGATGACGGTACCTTCTTCGATTTCCCCGAAGCGGGCCTGTCGCGCTACCAGTACTATCTGCGCGAAATCGAGCGCGCAGAAAACGGTGGCGTCATGGATGCTGCAGGGGTGCCGCCCTATACCGGTTCCGTCTATCAGGTGGACAATGATGGAAGCGGCGAAGCGGTGGAGGATTACACCACATGGGACGACTTCTGGCCCGACACATACGTCGGCTTGAACCCGATCATTCCGGATGCTCACGGCCGCTCTGAAAACGGTCTGCCGCAATGCAATACCGCCAACCTCGATCCGGACCGGGCAGACCGGCGGGTCATGCTGGCTGCCGGTATCCACTGTCCGTCGTCCGGTGACGTGGTCACCGGCAACGACAGCGAAGTCAGGGCCGAAGCGTTCTATCGCGTCTTTCTTCTGGGGCCGGCAACGAACGAGATCGGTTTTCCGCCGACCTTCGACTTGAACGTCGAAGTGATCGAAGAAGTGGACATCACAACCGACCGCGAAGTGGTGCAGCTTTACCGATGAACTGGGCGCGCCGTCATAACTCGCATCGCTTTCGGGCAAGCGAACGGGGCGCCACGGCGGTCGAATTCGCCATTCTGATGCCCATCATGATGGTCTGCTTCGGAGCCATCGTCGAAGGTGCGCGCATCTATTGGAACTACCAAAGCGCCGTCAGCGGGGTTCGCGATGCGACCCGCTACCTTGCGCGCACGGTCGATCCCGCCATCTGCGGCGGTACGACCAACACAACGGCTGCCCCGCTTCCCGGCAGTGCGCTCGTCGATGCGCGAGAAATTATCCGGGAACACATCGGAACGGGCGAGACAAACCTTTTTCCTGTGGCTGTGCGAGTCGATGGCATCCGCGCCGAATACACCTGTCCCGATTTGAACTTGCGCGTGAACCCGACGCCCATCGCGCAGGTCGAGGCCCGGCTGATCGTGGATTTGCCATTCGGCACTGTCTTCGAGTTCTTCGGGAACCGATCCAACAGCCAGATGCAAAGCACGATCATAGACCAATCGCGGATTTACGGGCTATGACATGGCAGCGTTTGATATCGTTTGCGCGCCGCTTCCGGCGGTCCGAGGATGGGGCGTCGCTGATCGAGTATTCGATCGTTATCTCGCTGTTCCTGCTCGTCTTTTTTGCCATCCTCGATTTTGGGCGCCTCGGCTTCAACTGGGTAATGACGGAAAAGGCGATGCAACGTGCCGCGCGCATCGCGGTCGCACGTCCCCCCGTCTGCCCCGGCGTGCCCGAAACGCACGATCGTGGCACCCGGGTTTCAGCCAGATACGGCGATCTTTGTCGTGCCGGAGACAATATCTGCATGCCGGAGCCCGCGCAGGTCTGTCGGCTCAGCACCTCGACCATGCTGTCTGCGATGACCGACTACCAAACGGACTGCCCGGCCGCCACGAATGCCGACACGGCAACGGAAATCTGGTGCATCATCTGGCCAATCCTGCCGTCCAACGCGACGCCGGCGAATGTCCAGGTTAGCTACAGCTTCGAAAAAAGTCTGGGCTTTCTTGGCGGACCATATACGCCTATTGTCGAAGTCTCGGTTGCGGACCTTCGGTTCAGCTTCATAACGCCGCTACCGGGACTTGCAGCCTTGGTCGGAGGCGGCGCTACGACTAACCTGTCAGAGGATGCGGACAGCAACGGGCAGGCCGACATAGCATTTCCGGACATGTCGGTGTCCATGCCGGCAGAAGATCTGAGCTTGGGGGGCAGGGGATGATGCCCGTGGCATACGAAAGGGGCCAAAATGGCTAGTGCGACATCGGTACTGCTGATTTCTGACGACCAGGGTGTCTCGAATGCCGTGAGCCTGGCGCTGTCGGACAAGCGCCGGGTCAAGCTTAGCTCCGAAAACCGATCCGTTGCCAGCATGAATGGCACGGCGGTTCGCATGGCCGCCGAAAACGACATTGTCGTTTTCGCGACCGACCCCGGCAACCGCGAGGATCTGAACGCGATTCGCGCGCTCCATGCCGAGCGGGGCGAAAACTCGATCTTCCTGGCGCTCACCGACCGCGACATCACGCTGGCGCGCGCACGGGCGCTTTCGGACGCGGGCGTCGACGATGTTCTGCCGTTCCCGGTCACCGGCGAAGAGCTGGGCCGTCAGATGGAGAAGTGGCTTCAGAAGGTCGCCAGCTCCAAGACCAGCGGTGGGCATGACGGATCGGTGATCGTTGTGTCCCAAGCGCGTGGCGGGATCGGCGCCACCACGGTTGCCGTGAACCTTGCCGACCAATTGCAGGCCCGCAAAGGCCGCTTCCGCCGGGGCCCCGCCAACAGCGTCGCCATCGTGGACCTCGACCTGCAGTTCGGCGCGGTCGGCGACTTTCTGGACATTGAGCCGCAGGAAGGTCTCATGCAGCTGGCCACGGGCGATGTGATGCCGGACCAGATGTGGGTCGAACAATCGCTTGCGGATACGCCGGGCGGGCTCTCGGTTTTGGCAGCACCTGCAGATTTCATGCCGCTTGAAGCCATCAACGCCAAGCAGATCGAGTCGCTGATCGCAGCGCTCAGGGCAACGCATGATTACGTCGTGGTCGACATGCCGCGTGCCCTGGTTGACTGGATCGAGCCGGTCATCAATTCAGCCGACGAAATCCAGATCGTGACCGATACAACGGTACCCTCCATCCGCGCCACGCGGCGGCTGATGGACTTCTATATGGCCGACAACCCGGGCCTTCAGATCGAGATCGTGATCAACCACGAAAAACGCCCGATGATGCAGGCCGCGCATCACAAAGAGGCCGCCCGGGTCCTCGAAAAGAAGTTCGAACACTGGCTGCCGCATGACCCAAAGGCCGCTCGCAACGCGGTCGATTTCGGGCGTCCGTTGTCTGAAGTGTCCCCGCGCTCTGATCTGGCCAAGGCAATCGGGCTTTTGGCACGTGGTACAGTCGCCCGCTTGTCCACCGGTGAACGGGCGAGCGCGTCGTAGGAGGTATGAATGTTCAAGTCGTTTGGGAAATCGTCAGGGCCCGAGAAACCTGAAGCCGCCGAAGACGCCCCACCGGTTCAGGCCAGCGCCGTTGCGGCCGAAAAGGCGCTCCGTGCGCTGAACGCGACCGATGCCAAGCTGACCGAACGCCTTGAACTGAAAAACCGTCTGCACACCGCGCTGCTTGAGCGCCTGAACCTTTCCGTCATCGACAAGGTCCAGACCGAGGAACTGCGTCGCGAAGTGGCCAATCTGGTCCAGCAGGTGCTGGCCGAAGAAAAGCGGCCGATGCGGACCGAGGACTTCAAGCAGATCGTCGATGAACTGATGGATGAGGTGCTGGGTTTCGGCCCGCTCGAGCCGCTTCTGGCCGATCCGTCCGTGAACGACATCCTCGTCAATGGGCACTCGAACGTCTACATCGAACGCTTCGGCATTCTCGAAAAGACAACTGTCCGGTTCCGCGACGAGAGGCACTTGCTGCGCATCATCGACAAAATCGTCTCCTCCATCGGGCGCCGGATCGATGAAAGCCAGCCCTGGGTCGACGCGCGCCTTGCCGATGGCAGCCGGGTCAACGCAATCATCCGGCCCTGCGCCATCGACGGGCCGTCGCTTTCGATCCGCAAGTTCTCCCGCAAGCCGATACTTCTGGAAAAGATGGTCGAGCTTGACTCGCTGACCACCCAGGCGGTGGACTTCCTGACGACGCTCGTGCAGGCGCGCATGAATATCCTGATCTCGGGCGGCACCGGCTCGGGCAAGACGACGCTTCTCAATGCCATGAGCCGCGCCATCGAACCCCGCGAACGCATCGTCACCATCGAAGACGCCGCCGAACTGCAACTTCAGCAGGAACACGTCGTGCGCCTTGAAACCCGCCCGCCGACGCCATCGGGCACGGGGGCAATCATGCAGCGCGATCTGGTCAAGAACGCACTTCGGATGCGCCCTGACCGCATCATCGTGGGCGAGGTGCGGGGCGCCGAGACCTTCGACATGCTGCAAGCCATGAACACCGGTCACGACGGCTCGATGACCACCGTCCACGCCAACACGGCGCGCGACGCGCTGGCGCGGATCGAACAGATGGTGACAATGATCGGGATCGATTTGCCGCTTTCGGCCATCCGGTCCCAAATCGCCAGCGGGCTGAACTTCGTCGTCCAGCTCAACCGCATGTCCGATGGCAACCGCAAGGTCATGTCGATCAGCGAGATCACAGGCATGGAAGGCGATACCATCATGATGCAGGACATCTTTGTCTTCAAAAGGCAGGGCAAGGATGAAAACGGCCGGGTCTTGGGAAAGCTGATGTCGACAGGCATGCGCCCCCGCTGCGCCGAACAACTGATTGCCGCCGGCATCGATCTGGCGCCCCTGCAGATGGCGGGGGAATGATCCATGCAGTTGCCCGAGTTCCTGCAAACCAACCTGAACGCCCAACTTCTGATCTACATCGGTTTGGTCATAGGCGTGCTTCTGGCTTTCGAGGGCCTCCGGCAACTGTTCTCGGGCCACGGGCGCCGCGAAGAAGCGCGCAGCCGCCGCATGCAGATGATCGCGAAGGGTGCCAGTACCGAAGAAATCCTCGCCATCCTGAAACCCGAGGAAAAGCAAACGCTGGCCAGCCGCATCCCCTTCGTGGGGGACCTGCCGACCGTTTTGCGTCAGGCGGGGGTCACCATGTCGTCGGGGGCCTTCCTGACGACCTCTTTTGTCGGTTTTGTTGCGGTCAGCTTGCTGTTCGCCCAGCTTTTCAATCCTGTTCTGGGCGTGCTTTTCGGCTTCGTGCTCTGCCTTGTGATCCCGCTGACAGCCGTCCGATTGCAGCGGACACAGCGGATCAACGAGCTGGTCAAGCAGCTTCCGGACGCGCTGGACATGATGGCGCGCGGGCTTCGGGTCGGGCATCCGCTCAGCGCCTCGCTCGCTGCCGTCGCGAATGAAATGCCCGACCCCATCGGGACCGAGTTCGGCATCGTCGTCGACCAGGTCTCTTTCGGCGACGAACTGGTCGATGCATTCAACGAGTTCGCGGACCGGTTGAACCAGGAAGACATCCACTACCTGGCAACCGCCGTCGCCATTCAGCACGGCACCGGTGGCGATCTGGCCCGCGTTCTGACGGTGCTCTCCAAGGTGATCCGCGATCGCCTGACAATGCGGCGCAAGGTGCAGGCGATCTCGGCCGAGGGACGGCTTTCGGCGGCCATCCTCAGCGTCGTTCCGGTGGTCATCTTTGTCGGGCTCAATCAGATGTCACCGTCCTACTACGGCGATATCGCTGATGAACCACTTGCCAAACCCCTGATCTTCATCGTGATCGCACTTGTCTTGCTGAACGCCTTCATCCTGCGCCGCCTCGTAGCCTTCAGGTTCTGACGCATGGTCCAGTGGCTTCTGAACATATTCCCGGCACTTGATAGCCAGGCCAACCTCATCCTGATGGTGGGCGTCGGGATCGGGATGATGCTGTTCGTCTATGGCGCCTTCGATGTGCTCACACCCTCGAACCCGGCGGCACGCCGCTATCGGCGCGACGGGTCGGGCGAGCGGCGGAGCAATTTTGACGCCGGCATCCTCTACAACCCCGAGGTCGACCCCAAGGGCCTGATGAAGGCGCTTCTGCCAGGTGACCGAAACGAACGTTCGAAACTAAAGCGCGATCTGCGCAACGTCGGTTTCGTCGGTCCAAACGCCATTGTGCGTTACTTCCTGCTGCGCGTGGCGCTGGGCGTGGGGCTGCCGCTGGTCTTCGTCGCTGTGATCATGCTTCGCCGTGCGGGCTTTCCGATGCCCGATGATCTGGTCTGGGCGATCGACAACACGCCGCGGCTTGTCATGTTGCAGATCGTAACCGCCCTGGCGGGGGTCGGTTTCTTTGCACCCGCGCTTTGGCTCCACCAACGCGTTAACGCGCGCCGCCGCCAGATCGAAGAAAGCTTTCCGAACGCGCTCGACCTGATCCAGATTTCGGTCGAGGCGGGCCTGGGCTTCGATGCCGCCATGACGCGTGTCGCCAACGAAATGGTGCATTCGGCACCCGAACTCTGCCGGGAATTCCGGATGGTACAGTTGGAGATCTCGGCCGGTGGCGAGCGCGAGAAAGCGCTCATGGACATGGCCAAGCGCACCAATGTGGACGAGGTGAATTCCTTCGCCAATGTCGTGCTGCAATCCGTGCGCTTCGGCACGTCCATGTCAGATGCGCTTCAGATCTACGCTGGCGAAATGCGCCTGGCACGGGAATTGAACGCGCAGGAAAGAGCGAACAAGCTTCCAGTGAAGATGTCTGCGGTCATGTCGGCTCTGATGCTGCCCGCGATGATCCTTCTGATCGTCGGGCCTGTCGTTATTCGCTGGATGAACACCTTCGGTTAAGCCGCGAAAGCACCAGAAACGGGCGATTCGTGGCCGTTAACTATTTGTGGCCAGAATGCGGCAGTTCCGACGAATATCGTCAGAATCCGTAAACAATACTACACGAGAGCGGTTTTTTGTTTCGATAATATGCAAAACGACAGCCGTTTGTGATACATTGCAACATACGTTGTCTGCCAAGATTGACTATGGACCAGTGATTTGCGTTATCCTTTGAGACGGAGCGGCAAGAACTCCCGACAGGGGTGAACAGAGAGTGCGCAGTCGATTTTCGACTGAAGCGTGGGTAATTTGTGGGGAGAGGTTTGCGCGACGACAAGGCCATATCCGGGGACGGAACTTCCATACCCGATCTGACAGTTCTGGACGGCATTGCAAGTTGGTGCGGCGGTCTGCACGGCTCTATGCCGCTGTCCGAAGCGCTGCAAGCCCTGGCGTCCGGTCTCGGCGCATCGGCGGCCGCTATCTCTCGGCATCATTACCGGTCTGAAGAATTGGCACGAACGGTGGCTCTCTATTCCGGTCAGATGCGCCGACCGTTGCGTCGCAGTTTCGGACAGGATGTGCTTGGCTACCTCTATGGCACCGAACGGTTGGGCTCTGTGATCTTCATGGGCGATCTGCTGGGGGACCCGCAATGGAGCGTGTCGCCGGCCCTCCGGTCCTGGATGAGCTCCAAGGTGATCCACGAGATCGCGGTCATCCCCTTGGCGCGGACCCGAAACCACGTCGATTTCATCGAATTTCACTTCGACCATGTGCTTGACCGGACGGCCTACAACGATCTGGAGCGCCTGGTGCCGACCATCATGCGATCCTGGAACGGGCGGAAGCCCGGGCTGGTCACCCATTCGCTGATCGATGAACGAATTGCGATCGCGCATGCGCCAGCAGCCGACCGCAAGCCCGCGCAAGATGAACCGCTGTTGGGCGTCTCAAACCCCGCGCGGCTCAGCCGGGCCGAGTTCCGCGTGTGCCTGATGTTGTCGCGAGGTCTGTCGGTCAAAGGCGTGGCCGAAGCGCTGAGCCTGTCGGAAAACACTGTCCGCTCGCATCTGCGCGCGATCTACTCCAAGACCGATACGTCGAACCTGGCCGAATTGATGTATTGCATCCTGTCGGTCGGGCGTCCCGAAGACGAAACCGAATATCGGTTCGGAACGCGGTAGGTTTCATCTGGGTTTTGCGCCGCGCTTTGCGCGTCACCCAGGGCAGGGGGCTTTGCCCACTCTTGGCCTCTCGGCCAATTCACCCCCAGGATATTTTGACCAAGAAGACGGCAAGACCTTCTGTCAAAGGTCGATCGTGATCTCGCCGTTCGCCGCCGCCGCACGCGATTGGCAGAGGATTATGTTCGTCTTCCGCTGCGCCTCTGACAGAACGAAATCGCGGTGCTCGACCTCGCCCTCCAGAAGCCCACATTTGCACACCCCGCAAAGCCCGTCCGAACATTTGACATCGATGGCGATACCGTGCTCGGTCAGAACATCTGTTGCGGATTTGTCCGCTGGCACGTCGAAGCTTTGTCCGGACCGCGCCAGATGCAGGGTGAACGCGTGGTTCTCGTACTCGGGCAACACGGGTACCGCGAAATACTCCAGATGCCGCGCCTCTTCAGGATAGCCTGCGGCCTCCGCTCCTTCCATCACCGCCGCCATATAAGCGTCTGGCCCACAGGTATAGACATGCGCGCCCGGCACGTAGGCGCCCAGAATGGTGTCCAGATCGGCGCGCGTGCCTTCGTCCGAGACATGAAGGTGCACACGGTCCGCCCAAGGCACCTTCGCCAAACAATCGGCAAACGCCGCATTCGAGCGGGTGGGAACGGAATAGTGCAACGTGAAGTCCTTGCCCAAGGCGTGCAGACGATGCCCCATTGCCACCATTGGCGTCACGCCGATCCCACCGCCCATCAGAAGCGTCTTCGATGCGTCCTCTGCCAGCGGGAAGTGGTTGATCGGGCGCGATAAGAACACGCGCCGATTTTCGGTGAAGATGCGATGTATCAGTTTCGATCCACCCCGCCCGTCGTCTTCGCGCAGGACGGCGATCTGGTACCTGGAACGGTCCGCCGGATCGCCCGACATCGAATACTGGCGCAGAAACTCGGGCGCGACCACGATGTCCAGATGCGCGCCCGCCTCCCAGGCCGGCAGTTCGCCGCCATCGGGCGCTTGGAATTCGTAAAGCGTGATGTCGTCCGAGAGTTTCTCGGCCCGACTCACGACCACGCGCAAGACCGGACTGTCGGCATGACTTGGCACCTCATGGGCCAGCCCCTTTGTATCGCCGCGATCCAGCCGTGCACGGTATTCCTCGGGCGTTAGCATCTCGCGGTATGCCTGAATGCCCGCCTCGCGATCCATCGGGAAGGGATAGGGCCAAGGCGGTGGCGTCAACGGCGCGGGATAGACGGCGAGCGTCTGGTCTTCGTAGCGCAAATCCAGATCCCGTTGCAGATCGCGAGCATTCACGGGGTGACGCGCCGGGCGATAGCCGCCGTCCTCCTCGATCTCCAGATCCCACCACCATTTCTTCACCGGGTTCAGCCCACCATTGCCGACCATATCGTCGAGTTTGGCCAGTGCGGGTGCGAGCTTGGGCACATTCATCGCCGCCCAGCGGAAGGGCCGTTCGGCAAAGAGCCCGTCAAGGTTCCAGGGGCAGGTCTTCATGCAGCGCCCGCACATGGCACCACCCTCGGTCGTGATCCGGTAGGTGGCGCAGCGTTGACTGTCGGACTTCCAGATCTCGTAGCCGTTGAACATCAGCTTCGGCCCGGCCGTGATCGCACCGCTGGGACACTCGCGGGCGCATTTGGTGCAGGCCTCGCAAAAGGATTGCAGCCCGAAGTCGATGGGCTTGTCATGGGCCAGCGGCATGTCCGTCGTGACAACGCCGGACTTAAGACGCGGGCCAAGGAAGGGGTTCAGGATCACCTCGCCGATCCGGCTGACTTCGCCCAGCCCCGAGATCAGCAACAAGGGCGGCTGCAACACGTCGCCATCCAGCACGGTATGCGCCTTCGCTTTGTAGCCCAAGCGCCTGATCTGCTTGGCAATTATCCCGCCCAGAAGCGAGAACCTTAGGTACGCGCGCATCGACTGCGCGACCGAAATCCAGTCGTCGCCGCTGGCGCCTTCCATCGTCTCGAAGCCTTGATCGACGATGACGGAAATCGCGTTGTCATGGGGCGGATCGATGGGTGTGCCCGTGGCGTCATGGCTGTACCACGCCCACTCGGGACACCGGCTGATGCCCACTGCATCGCAGCCGAGGAAATAGGCCGCGGCCTTGACGTTCTCGGCGTTCCGCTCGGCATCGGTGGGGCGCAGGTCGCCCTCGGCAGCCCCGTCCTGCAAAAGGACAAACGCGCCCAGCATCCGCCGCTGCGCCATCGAGGGCGCGGCCTTCCGCGCATAATGCCCGCCCTTGGCGTTGTCCTGCAAGCTCTTCCCCATGTCGCCGAACTGCGCGCGGGCGAACATGTCTGTCCGTTTCGGCACGCGCGGCACGCGTGGTTCGTCGATGAAGGTCGTGGGATCATCGACGCGCTTCAGCGTCTCGAACGGATGCGGACCCTGAACATAGTAGCGTTTCTTGTAAGGATCGCGGTCCAAGCCGCTTTTTCGCGTGCCATAGCCCAGCCACCACTTCCACCCCAGCGTCGGCTGCTCCATCGCCAGCGGCTGGTCGGACGCCAGTTCGAACGTCGTGGTGACGACGGCCAGACCGAAACGAACGCCCAGGAAGGGGTTGGTCGGCACACCATCCACCGGCAGGGCCAACCCGGCCTCAATCGCCAGCCGGTTCAGATCAACATCCGAGGATGTCACCGTGTGCGCCTTGGCGTCCCAGCCTAGAAGCCGGATGTAGTTGGCCAGGATGACCGCAACCTCGGTTGACCGCAGCGCCGCACGGGCCGCCTGTGCGTCTTCCAGCCACGCCGTGCCGACCTCGCCCTTGTCCGGGTCGCGCGGCATCTCGGTCAGGAAGACCAAAGCATGGGTGTGGCCTTCCACCGTGGAGGGCGGAGCCTCCATCGACTCCTTCAGATCCGCCATGATCAGATCGATGCCGCTCGCCAACGTCTTCGTCTGACGCGTTCTCAGCTCCTCTGCCAGACGGTCGATGTCGGGGTTGCGCACCGGCTCCGCCAGATGCGCCTCGCGCGGCAGGACGCAAATCCCGACCATACTGATGTCTTCGAAATACCCGAAAGCTTTCAGATGGTTGGCGCGTTCGGTTGTATCGGCCGGGCACTCGGCCCGCGCCATGTTCACCAGCCCGTCGCGGATCGCATCCATGCAGGCTTGATACTCGGCCATGGCATTCACCAGCGCCTCCGGTGCCTCGGGACGGCGGAAGGAAAGCGGTTCGAAGGCGGGAAGTTCGGCCAGCACTGGCGCGTCCTGCCGTGCGAGACGCTCCAAGGGGTAGGGGCCAAGATGAACGGGACGTTTGGCGTCGGAAAAGAGGCGCATGAGGCGACGTTAGAGGAACGGGCGCAGTCCTGCCAGAGGGCGAATTCCAGCGCATTTGCGCGGTCACGGAAGCAATGTGGCGCATCTCGAATTCCGCGTCACATACTCTCCATTTTATTGCAGCCTCTTGCGTTTGCCCTCTGCTGTACGCGTGCTAGCCTTTCGCTAACCCAACCGGAGGAACCTGGATGCGCATACCGGGCATTGTCGCCGCCTTGATATTCTTGGCCACCCCTGCAGCCGCCGAAAACCACGAGACGATCGCAAGTCACGGCATCTCCGCCTTTGGCGAATTAAGATACCCGGCAGGCTTCCCGCATTTCGACTACGTGAATCCGGACGCGCCCAAGGGCGGTACCATGAGCTTTCGCGGCACGCTCGCCAGCTCCACCTTCGACAGCCTCAATTGGTTCATTCTGGCAGGCGAACCGGCCCAGGGGCTCCGGCATATCTACGACCAGTTGATGGTCCGCGCCTTTGACGAACCCGACTCCGTCTATGGCTCGCTTGCCGAGCAGATCGAGTACCCCGAGGACCGCTCCTGGGTCATCTATACGCTCCGCGAGGGCGCCACGTTTTCCGACGGTGAGCCTGTGCAGGCCGACGATGTGGCCTACACCATCGACATCCTCAAAAGCGATGGAAACCCGCGTTGGCAAATCCTGCTGAAAGACGTCGAAGGCACCGAGGTTCTGTCGGACCGCGAGGTGAAGGTTACATTTGCAGCAGACGCCCAGACGCGCGACCTGATCTCGACCGTGGGCCAACTCTACATCCTGCCCAGGCACTACTATGAAACGGTCGAATTCAACCGCTCGACGCTGGAGCCGCCCGTCGGCTCGGGGCCTTACGTCATCTCGGACGTCGAACCGGGCCGCAACATCACCTATTGCCGGAACCCTGACTATTGGGCGGCGGACCTTAATGTGAATGTCGGCACCTGGAATTTCGACTGCTTCCGCTACGAATACTTCACCGACACCACCGCCGCCTTCGAGGCACTGAAAGCGGGTGTCTACCTCTTCCACGAAGAGTTCTTCTCGGCCATCTGGGCCACCGGCTACGATTTCCCGGCGCTCGATGCAGGCCACGTCAAGCGAGAGACCATCGGCGATGACCGTTCCTCCGGCGCGCAGGGCTTCTGGCTGAACCTCAGGCGGGAGAAGTTTCAGGACCGCCGCGTCCGCGAAGCCGTGGGCCTCATGTTCAACTTCGAATGGTCAAACGAAACGCTGTTCTATGGCCTCTACAACCGGACCGACAGCTTCTGGGAGAACTCGCCGATGCAAGCGGCAGGACCGCTTGAAGGCGAGGAATTGGGCGTTCTGGAGCCGTTCCGGGACCAACTGCCTGCGCGCATCTTTACCGAAGACGCCTTTGTTCCACCCGTTTCCACCACGCGCAAGACCGACCGGCGACTGGTGCGCCGGGCCGCGGCGCTTCTGGACGAGGCAGGGTGGATGACGGGCAGCGACGGCTTTCGCAGAAATGCTGCCGGCGAGACACTGACCCTCGAAATCCTCGACGATGGCCCATCCTTCGAACGGATCGCACTTCCTTTCATCGAAAACCTCAAATTGATCGGGATCGACGCCTCCTGGGAACTGATCGACCCCGCGCAATACGAGGAAAGGCAGGAGAATTTCGACTACGACGTCGTGATCGGGCGCTTTTCACTGCCGCTCTCGCCGTCTGTCGAGCTGAACACGCTTTTCGGCTCGGACAGTGCCGACCGTCCGGGGACCTTCAACCTCTCGGGCGTTCAGGACCCGGTCGTGGATGCGCTGATCGAACAGGTCATCGCAGCCAAGGACCGCGAGACCCTGACAACGCGCGTCAAGGCACTCGACAGGGTGCTGCGGGACAAGATCATATGGGTGCCCAACTGGTACAAGGGCTCGCACTGGATCGCCTATTGGGACGTCTTCGGCTTCCCGGACGGAAAACCGCCCTTTGATCGGGGCACGGATTACTGGTGGTTCGATCAGGAGAAATATGACGCGCTGATCGCAGCTGGTGTTCTCAGATAAGATTTTGCGCCGGGCGACAGGAAGGGAAGGGGGCGTTCGTGGGCACAAGGTCCACCGAACCTTTGTTGTTCTTCCTCGCCCCCAGCACACTTGCTCTGGAATGAAGAAGCTTTCCGGCAACACGTCCAATTCGACTCAAATTGTCCTTCGCCCGTTCGAAAATATCCCGGGGGAATTGGCCGACAGGCCAAGGGGGCAGAGCCCCCAGGCCAATCGTTTCAGAGTAGGCGTCCGTTCGCCGTCAATGCGCCGGCGCGCGCATTCAGCCCGGCACTCGGCCCGATGCCGATGTCGCGCTGCAGATGTTCGGGCAGGGCCAGCAAGACCGCGCGTGCGGCGCGATCCTTCCGCACCTTGGCCCGTGCCGCCCACCATTCTCGAACAAGGTCCAGACGCTCGCGCAGGAAGCGGAAAAGCTGTCCGACATCAGCTCCCGGCAGAACACCCGGTCTAGGGGCAAAAAGGTAGTCGAAGGGGTTGGGATTAATCGTGTGCATGTTCAGAAGCCCTTTCGTTGATATCTGACGAAGGGTGTAGCAAGCGGACCAAGCGTGTTTTGCGCGAATCTGACGCGTAAGTCCGTCTAATCTCGCAAATATGTTATTCTTGATGCGAGATTTTATCGAATCACACGAATCGGACGCACTCCATGGCCCAACCGACCCTCGACGAATTCGACCGCCGCATCCTCGATGCCATGCGGATCGACAGCAACCGCACCGGTCAGGAACTGGCCGGGATCATCGGGCTTTCGGCGGCGGCCTGCCTGCGTCGTCTCCAGCGTTTGCGCAAGATTGGGGCCATCGAACGCGAAGTGGCGATCATCGCGCCCGCGTTTCAGGCGCAAACCACCAAACTGCTCGTGCTGCTGGTCATCGACCGTCACAATCCAAAACGGATCGTGGAGCTGACCGACAAGCTTCGGAAGCTCGACGAAGTCGAACGCATCTTTATGGTGACCGGCGAGGAAGACATCGCCGTCATTCTGAACTGCGCCTCGATGGAGGCCTTCACCGACTTCGCTTTCGAGCATTTCCACGAAGCGCCCGTCGAAGGTTATCAAACCCTCGTCGTCATGCGTGAATACCCGACCCGCCATCACCCCGGATGACGGGCCAGAACTGGGTTAGGGCAGCAATATCTCCACGATCGGCGGCCAGACCAGCATCACCGACAACGCCAGAAGCTGGATGCAGATGAACGGCAGGAAGCCCCGGAAGATATCCGTCAGCGAGATATGCGGTGGAGCAACCGACTTCAGATAGAAGGCCGCCGGACCGAAGGGCGGCGACAGGAAGCTCACCTGCATGTTCATACAGAACAAGACCCCGAACCAGACGCTGACATACTTCGGATCAAGCTGACCGATGAAACCGATTTCTTCGATGGGAAGCCGCTTCACGATGGGCAGGAACACCGGGATGATCAGCAGCACGATCCCCACCCAGTCCATGAAGGCGCCCATGAACAGAAGGATCAGCATCATCATCAGAAGAACCAGCATCGTCGGCATCTCGGAGCCCACGATCATGTTCGCGATGAACGTCGGTCCGCCCGCCAGCGTATAGGCGCCCGCCAGCGCCGCGGCACCAATGGTGACCCAGATGATCGTGCCCGTGGACCTGAGCGTTCGCATCAACCCGTCCCAGACCAGAGGCACTTTTCCCGGAGCGCGCATGCACCAGTAGAAGAACATGATGATGAACGGGACAGAGGCCCAGACCGCCGTACTCTCCCCGCCGATGACGGTCGCCAGCGCCCACGAGAGCGCCGAGGTTGCCAGCAGCACGGCGAATATCTTGACGATATTCTCGGCGACGAAGGCTTTCCATTCGTCCCAACTGCGATCCATGATGATCGAGATCAGAAAGACCGCCAACGCGCCCATGCCCGCCGCTTCGGTGATCCCGGTGATCCCTCCATAAATCGAGCCAAGCACGACCCCGATGATCGTGAAGGGGGCCACCAGACCCTTCCCGTATTTCCACCCGAGCGCGCAGCGTTTCTGGCCAAAGACCAATATCGCAAAGGCCACGAACCCGGCCAGCCAGGCCGCAATCCACGGGATATGATAGGGCATCCCCAGACTGATCGGGTCTTCGCCTTCCTCGACCAGATACTGCCCGGTCACGAAGAAGAAGAGGGCGCGCAGTAAAAGCACACCTGCCGCCGAAGCGCCCATGATCGTCAGAAACGCCCCGAAAAGCGCACCCTTGTGCATCCCGTCCGTTTCATGCGCCTTCTTCTCGGGCAGGGGCGCCTGGCTTGGGTCCAGGTTCACCCGGATCAGGATGTAGATGATGATGAACGACGCCAGCATGAAGCCCGGAATGAAGGCCCCCGTGAACAGGTTCTTGATCGACGTTTCCGTGATCAGGCCATAGATGATCAGCACGATCGACGGCGGAATCATCGTCCCCAAGGACCCGGACGCACAGATCGTGCCGATAGCCAGGTTCTGATTGTACCCCAGTCGCAGCATCTGCGGCAGCGCGATCAGCCCCAGAAGCACGACCTCACCGCCGATGATCCCCGACATCGCCGCCATGATAACGGCCATCAGCGAGGTCACGACCGCAATGCCGCCCCTCACGGACGACAGCCAATAGTCCAGCGCGTCATACATGCCCTTCGCAATGCCCGACCGTTCCAAAAGCGCTGCCATGAAGATGAAGAGGGGCACCGACAACAGCACATATTCTGTCATCAGATCGAATATCTTCTGCGTCAGGATGTATAAGGGCCCCGTGCCCGGGCGCCCGGTCAGAAGCCCTTCGCCAAAGGTCGACGGGTCCAGAAGCACATTGGGCTCGAACTTCATGACCATGACGACAAGTGCAAGGAAGGCCGAGGCATAGCCCAAGGGCATGCCGATGGCCAAAAGGAAGATCAGTCCACAAACAAGGACGATCGAGATTGTGCCGATATCCATTAGTCGTCGCCCTTCGGATGCGTTTTCTGAATGCTGCCGCGGGTGACATCCAAATCCCCTACGCCCTCGTCGCCCACGGCGCGCTTGATCGCCTCAAGCTCGTCTTCGTCGATGTCATCTGCGGCCGTGTGGATGACCGGCTCGGCGTTCCAATCCGAAAACAGGTTCGCGACAGCCTGCAACGCGATAAGCACGATCATGATCAGCACGAAAGGTTGAATGGTCGATGGTATCGGTGGATCGAAGGCCGTGCCGAACGTCTCCCATCGATAGAACTTCACGGCGAAAACTTGATTATAGCTGCCGAACACAAGACCGACGGCAAAGACACAGATCAAGAACGTCCAGATGATGTCGAAGACCCGCTGCATCCAACGGGGCACAACATCATAAAGCAGAAAGATGCGGATATGGCTCCGCTGCTGCATCGCGTATAGCCCGGAACTCAGGAAGACGAAGCCTCCGATCCACAGCGTCAGTTCGTTGGCCCAAAGGGTAGGGGCCTCTATCGCATATCGCAGGAAGACTTCGTACAGCATGACCCCTGTCATCGCGAGGATCAGCATCATCGTCACTCGGCCGATGAAAATGGCGAACCGATCCCTGCCGCGCCAGTCCTGGAACTCCATATGGGCAACGCTGAAGGTGCGCATGCCGATTATGGCCAGAACCGGCATCGCAATCAGCGACAGCCAGTCGATGGGGTCGGCGAAACCTCCGAAAAGCCCCGGCATATTGGGCGTCACATCCTTTTTCAGATGGATCGCGCTCGTCTGCGCGTACAGGCTTTCATTGGACGACGGCAGGAAATCCAGAATGAACGCTGGCAGATGCCAGACGAACCAGCCAGCGGCCAACACGAAGACAAATGGCACGATCCATTCGATCCATGTCCCGGTTTTCTCGGACATCACTTCCCCTCCCTTATGCCGCCCGATACCGGGCGAGGACAGCGCGATCGGGCTCCACCCCCAACCCGGGGCCTGTCGGCACCGGCACGCGTCCTTTGTTGTTTTTCACATGCTGTTGAATATTCAGCGGTTCCGTCAAGAGTTCATCGCGAAAAGCATTGTGTGTAGTGTCGAATTCCAACATTGGCTCCCACGGGTACAGACCACCCGGCAAGGGCGGCATGGCGGCCAACAGGTGCAGGTTCGTGGCCACCGCGACGGCGCTGCCCCAGACATGGTTCACAACCGGCGTGAAGTGGGCATGGGCAAGCGCCAGCACGCGCTGGTATTCGGTGATACCTCCCAGGGCACAGACTTCGGGTTGCGCGATGTCCAATCCCCGGTTCTCCAGAATGGCGCGCCAGCCCCAGCGGTTGAACTCGGCCTCGCCACCCGAGATGTTGACCTTCAGCCCGGCGCGCAATTCGCGATAGCCGTCAAGGTCCTCGGGCGCGACCGGTTCTTCGAACCAGTAGGCGTCCAACGCCTCCAATGCGCGGCCCACCACAAAGGCATCCGCCGTTGTGTAGCAATGGTTGGCATCCACCATGAACCGGAAGTCATCGCCCACGCCGCGGCGCACGGCCTCGGCCAGGCGTATGTCGTCCTTCGGGCCAAGTCCGACCTTCATCTTGGTCGCGGCAAAGCCCGCCTCCCGGATCGCCGCCGCCTCATCCACAAACCTGGCCGCCAGATCGGCGACCGGCTCGGGGCGCAGCATCATGCCATAGCCGTAAACCGGCACATCGCTCCGATGCGCACCACCCAAAAGATTGTAAACCGGCTGCCCCGTCGCCTTGCCCGCAATGTCCCAAAGCGCGATGTCGACACCGGACAAGGACTGCAACGGCATCCCCTTCTGCCCATGATCCCGCATCAGGTTGTAAACCTTGTGCCAGATTACATCGCGCGCCATCGGGTCCATCCCCAGCACCATCGGCTGGATCACCCCTTCGACGATGCCCTTGTTGGCCCGCGCAATGGCGCCCGGACCGAAGCATTCGCCCCAACCGGTCACGCCCTCATCCGTTTCCACTTCCACCAGATGGGCAGACCGCTTGGTGTAATACTGCTGCGAATAGCCCAGCACCTCGGGCAGGTCATATTCCAGCAGGTGGGATTTGATGCGCGTGATCTTCAATGCAATGCCTGGACGTTCTTCTTGGCAGAAATATCCCGGAGGGGCCCGGGGAGGCAGAGCCTCCCCGGCGAAACCTCTCTAGAAAAAACGGGGCCCGAAAGGGCCCCGTCAAAGTCCCACCGGTTCGAGTGATTACTGCATCGCGCCGATATCGGTCAGGAAGTTCACGTGGCTTTCCAGCAGGGCCTTCGCCTCCGGTGTGGTTGCGAACTTCTCCCAGCCAGCCTTCACGGCCACGCGGAACTTGGCCAGCTCTTCAGGCGACCATTCATAGAGGTTCACACCTTCGGCCCGCAGCTTCACCGCGTTCTGGGCGTTCTTCACCTCGTTGATCGTCGCATTGTGCAGCGCCAGGCTGTCCATGGCGACTTCCATGATCTTGCGGTGATGCGCCGGCATTGCTTCCCAAACGTCGGTGCGGCAGGCCAGGTGGTCGGCCGGCATCGAGTGGAAGCCCGGGAAGTTGGTGTGCTTGCCGATGTCGTAAAGACCCAGACCGATGTTGTTGGTCAGGTTGGCAGCGTCAGCACCGTCGATGATGCCGGTTTCCAGCGCGGTGAAGATCTCGTTGAAGTCCATCACGATGGGCGAAGCGCCCAATTCGGCGAAGACTTCCGTAGCCAGACCCGGAGGCGAGCGGAACTTCCAGTCCTTGAAATCTGCCACACCGCGGATCGGACGGGTCGAAGTCAGCGATTCCGGACCGGGGATCCACCAGCCGACGAAGCTCATGCCGTGCTGCTTGTAAAGCTCGTCAACAGCGGCGCGGCCGCCGCCGTGCAGAAGCCAGGCCATCTGCTGGTAGGGGTTCGAATAGCCACCCATCAGGTCGCCGGTGAACTGGAACGCGGGGTTCTTACCTGTCTGGTAGGCGCCGCCGGTCATGTCGCAGTCGAGAATGCCGGTTGCGGCCGCGTCGAAGGTCTCGGCCGACTTCACGACGGACGAGGCATAGAACATCTCGACCGTGATCTCGCCATTCGACATTTCCTGAATGTCGTTGATGTACTGCTCGGCGAGCTGGCCGGACAGCGTCTCCTGGCTGAAGTGGGTCTGAATGCGCAGGTTCGTCTGAGCCGACGCAACCGTCGCTGTCAGAGCGACGGCGCAAGCGCCCGCGCTCAGTTTCTTGATCAGGTCCATTTAGTCCTCCCTAGTCCTGATGGTCCGGCTTCGCCGGTATGTTATGGATTGCTCCCTTTGGTCAGACCAAGCTAGCAACCGCGCTATGGGGCGTCTACATGAATTTTTGCGCGCGCCCCGTTATGATTTTGGCAACTCCAGCGGTCTGCCGTCTGTACAATTCTGAATTCCGGGTATGCCGGAGCTGTACAAAACGTACGTCTCTCCCGGTTTCGCGAACGTACATGTAACGCTTCGTTCACCGTCCCATCCACCCGCCGTCGACCGTCAGGATCTCGCCATGGACGTACCGCGCAGCGTCCGACGCGAGGAATACCACCGGCCCCGCAAAGTCCTCCGGCTCCCCCCAACGCCCAGCCGGTATGCGCTCCAGAATGGCCTTGTAGCGGTCCGGATCGTTCCTGAGCGCCTCCGTGTTGTCGGTCGCGATATACCCCGGCGCAATGGCGTTCACGTTCACGCCTTTCGAGGCCCACTCATTCGCAAAAGCCTTTGTCAGTTGACCAATACCGCCCTTCGAGGCCGAGTAGCCGGGCACCGTGATACCCCCCTGGAACGTCAGAAGCGAGGCGGTGAAGATCACCTTGCCCGACCCCCGCGCGATCATGCCCTTGCCGATTTCGCGGGTCAGGATGAACTGTGCGCTCAGATTGACCTCGATCACCTTGTCCCAGTCTTCGTCCGGGTGTTCGGCGGCAGGCGTCCGCAGGATGGTGCCCGCGTTGTTGACCAGAATATCCGGCTCGACCCCGTCTGCCCTCAACTTCTCGATGAACGCATAAAGCGCTGATCTGTCTGAAAAATCGCAAGAATAGGCGCGGAACGTTCGGCCCATCCCCGTCACCGCTGCCTCGACCTCGGAACCCGCTTCCAGCGTCGCACTGACGCCGACGATGTCTGCCCCCGCCGCGGCCAGCGCCTCGGCCATGCCGCGCCCGATGCCGCGTTTCGCACCGGTAACCAGCGCGGTTTTTCCGGAAAGATCGAACATTTTCATTTGGTTACTCGCTCACTTTGATAAGGCTCTTCAGCGCAGTCGGGCTGCGATCCAGCGCTTCGAAGGCGGTCTGAATGTCCGCAAGCGGCGCGACATCGGTGATAACAGTCTCGGCATCGACACCGCCGGAGGTGACGATTTCTATCGCCTTTTCATAGTCTTCCGGCTCATAGACCCGCGCGCCGATCAGCCTCAGCTCGCGCCAGAAGAACTGGAACAGGTCGATCGCAGGTTTCTGGGCATGAATGGCCACCATCACGATCCGCGCCCGTGTTGCCGCCACGGCGGTCATCGCATCGACCCCGGGTTGCGTGCCGGAAACTTCGAAGACCACATCAGCGCCCTTGTCGCCCGTGCGCGCGTTGATCTCGGCCACCAGGTCCGCTTCCGCCGGGTTCACCGTTGAAAACCCGAGCTTTTCGGCAATCGCCAAGCGGTTCGGATTTACTTCCGAGACGACGACATTACCGCCCGCATCGCGTGCCACCATTGCGACCAGTATGCCAATCGGCCCGCCGCCGATCACCACCACATCCTCGCCAGCCTTGAGCTCCGAAAGCCGAACATCATGACATGCTACCGCCACCGGTTCGATCAGGGCAGCATGCGACATATCAATTTCGTCCGGTAGCACATGGAGCGTATGCGCCGGCACCGTCCAGACCTCTTGCATGGCGCCATCGGTGTCGAGCCCAAGGAATGTCAGCTTATGGCAAATGTGCTGGTGTCCCGCCTTGCAGGCCGGACATATTCCGCAATGATCCAAGGGCCTTACGACAACCTTCTGGCCCACGGCCATATTCGTCACGCCGTCGCCCACAGCACTGATCGTGCCCGACATCTCGTGCCCGATCACCCGGTTCAGGCCCACGCGCGCATCCATATTGCCGTGATAGACATGCATGTCCGTCCCGCAGATGCCGCAGTACGCCACCCGGATCGAGGCTTCGCCCGGCCCGGGGGCAGGGGCGTCCTTCGTCTCGACGGCAAAGCTCTTGTTGCCCCGGTAAAACGCGGCGGTGATCTGTTCGGTCATGCGGCCTCCTTGACGGCAGCTTCCAGTTTGTCCCAGTCGAAGGTGACCCCCGTGCCCGGCACATCCGGGGCTACGGCCAGGTGATCTTCGACGACAAGCGGACGGGTCGTGTATTCGTCGATCGGGAAGCTGTGCACCTCCAGCCAGCCCGCGTTCGGTTGGGCCGAGACAAGGCTCACATGCAGCTCCTGCATCCCGTGGCTGCAGACCGGAAGCCCATGTTGACGCGCAAGCTCCGCCACCCGAAGCCAGCCCGTGATGCCGCCGCAGTTCGAGGCATCCGGTTGTACGAACGACAGCTTCGCATCGGCAAAAGCATACTCGAACTCGTGGATGGTGTGCAGGTTTTCCCCCATTGCAAGCGGCATGCCGGTCTCATCCGCAATGCGCCCGAAGCCCTTGTAATCATCGGGAATTGTCGGCTCTTCGAACCAGAAGATGTCATAGGGCTTCATCGCCTCGGCGGCAACGCCGGCCTTCTCGACGCTCATCGAATAATTTGCATCCACCATGAAGGTAACGTCCGGCCCGATCATCTCGCGCACGGCCTTGATCCGCGCGATATCCTCGGCCAGCGTCGGTTGCCCGATCTTGATCTTTACGGCGTTGAAGCCGCGGTCCAGATAACCTTGGATCGAGTTCAGCAGCTTCGGCAGTGGGAAGTTCAGATCGATCCCGCCCGCATAGGCCTTGCACCGGTCCGAAGCACCACCCGCCATCCGGCGAAGCGATTGCCCTGTCCTTTTGCCGCGCAAGTCCCAAAGCGCGATGTCGATCGCGGAGATCGCAAAACTCGCCACACCACCGCGTCCCACATAATGGATATGCCAGCCCATCGCATCGTAAAGCGCGTCGATGTCCTGCGTCTCTTGCCCAATAAGGAACGGTGCGAGGTCGTGGTCGAGCATGGCCTTGATCGCATGCCCGCCCTTGCCACCGGTATAGGTATAGCCCGTGCCCGAAAGTCCGTCGTCGGTCGTGACCGTCGTCGTGATCAGTTCGAAATGCGTGTGATCGCCGTGTTTCGCATCCACCAGCACTTCCGCCAGCGGCACCGCAAACCTTTGCGTGTCTATACCCGCGATGAGCGCCATGATCCGTGATCCTCCCTCGGGTCACGCTTGCCAGGTGACCTCCAACCTGTTTTGGTACGACCAAACGCAGCGGGATTTGTCAATGGAAAAGAGGGCCGAGCGCGCGGATCAAGCGGGTGCCGCCGAACGGGCGGCCGATACCTTGTTCCGAACCTTTGCGGAGATGATCAGCAACGGCACCCTGAAGGAAGGCGACCCATTACCGCCCGAACGCGAGATCGTTGGCACCTATGGCGTCAGCCGAACCGTCGCGCGCGAGGCGGTGCAAGCCCTTGCCAATCGCGGTTTCGTGGAGGCAAGACCACGTTTTCGTCCCATCGTGCGCCGCCCAAGCTATGACGCGGCGATGGAAGCGGTCGGCTCGGTCATGATGCGGCTTCTGGACGAACCCGACGGTGTGCGTGCGCTATTCGAGACCCGTGTGCTTGTGGAAACCAGTCTTGCCCGGCAGGCCGCCAGCCACGCGACCGAAGACGAGGTTGCGACCATGAAAGAGGCGCTCGACGCCAACGAGGCGGCAATCCACGACAGCACGGCATTCTACGAAACCGATCAGGCGTTTCATGCCACACTGTTCGCGATCAGCCGCAACCCGGTCATGGTCTCGGTCCACAAGGCCTATTCGACGTGGCTCGCGCCACAGTGGTCAAAAATGCCGCGGCTGCCAGACCGCAACCAACGGAATTACAAAGCACACAAGGCAATCCTGAACGCTATCTCCAAGCGTGATGCGGATGCCGCAGAAGCCGCCATGCGCGCGCACCTCGACGCCGCATGGGACCAGGTCAAGGCGACTTTCCGGAACGACCAGATCGAGTAGCCCTGTCTTTCTTCTTGGGAAAATATCCCGGGGAGTTTGAGGGGCTGGCCCCTCAATCCGCCCCTTGCCCTTCCGCGCCATCGGGCGAGTTCAGCGTCGACCACGTGTCGTCGCGGGGCGGCGAGGGTGGAACCGCGCAATCGCGGCGGTGAATGGCGACCTTGGCGATGAAGTTTGCCGAAACCGGTGCCGTCACGAATAGAAACGCCATGATCAACAACTCGTGCATCGACGGATCGCCCTGCGCGAAGGCGTTCAGAATCGACGCCAGAAGCAGCATTCCGATCCCGAGCGTCCCGACCTTCGTGGGTGCGTGAAGCCGCGTCATCGGATCGTTGAACTTCAAAAGCCCTATGACGCCCACGGCAATGAACGCGGACCCGATCAGCAGGGACAGCGCAGCGGCATAGGTGGCGAGGACCTCCAACGTCATTCGATGATGTCCCCCCTCAGGATGAAGCGCGCCAGCGCCACCGTAGACACGAAGCCAAGCATTGCGATCAGCAAGGCCACCTCGAAATAGACCTTCACGCCCTGATGGATGCCGAGGACAATGACCAGCCCAAGTGCGTTGATGACCATCGTGTCCAGCGCCAGAATGCGGTCGCCCGACGTGGGCCCCATCACAAGGCGCACCATCGACAGTATCTGGCCAACGGCCAAAGCCAGAAAGGCGATGATCAAGGCAATCTCCATGATGTTTTCGGCGCTCATGCGAAAATCTCCATCAACCGGCGTTCATAGCGGTCTTTGATCTCGTCCCGGACACCATCGGGATCGTCGGTGTGCAAAACGTGCACCAAGAGGCTGTGCCCTTCGTCCGACAGGTCTGCCGAAACGGTGCCCGGAGTAAGTGTGATGGTGCCGGCAAGAAGGGTGATCGCCTCGGGCTGTTTCAACTCCAGCGGCACTACGATCCAATGGGGCTTTAGGTTGCCGTTTGGCACCGTCAGCACGATCCACGCCACCTGGATATTGGCCAGGATGATATCCCAGACCACCAGGAAGCTATAGGCAACCATCTTGCCCATCCGGAACCCTTGGGGCGTGTCCGGCCACCAGATCGAGGTGGCCCATGGGATCAGAATGCCAAGGATCAGTCCGAAAACGGCCATCCCCGCCGTCAATTCGTTCTGCAAAAGGATCCAGACGACCGCCAGGATCAGGGTCAAGAGCGGATGCGGCAGTAACCATCGATACGCGGCACGGGCCATGTCAGTCCTCCTTCTCCTTGGGTTTGCTCAACTTGCCGGGCGTTTCGAGAACAGTCGATTTGTAAACCTCCGGCGCAAAAAGCTCCTTGGCCATGGAGGTCGTATAGCCATGGACCTGACCGGCAAAGACAGTGTGCAGAGCCAGAAGCGCGAAAAGCCCGCCGACCGCCGCGTAGGATAGCACCGAGGGCCGCAACCTGTCCTCATCCGGCTCCGCCGCCACCGCGCCATGGGACTTCCAGAAGACCACACTGCCGGCGCGGGCAAAGCCGACAACGCTGATCAGGCTTGATGACAGGACAACGGCCCAGATCCAGACCATCAGCGTGTTGCCGTAGGCCGCGTCCAGCACCAGCAATTTGCCCAGAAAGCCCGACAAGGGTGGCAGGCCCGCCATGGCGATAGCGCCTGCAAAGAACATGCCCGCCGTCAGTGCCGTCCCCAGCATCGGCGGCTCTGTCGACAGATCGACGCTACCGCGCCCCGTTCGCACAAGGTCCGAGATCAGGAACAGCACTGCGCCCGCCAGCGTCGAATGCACGATGTAGTAAAGCGCTGCCGCGATGCCTGCCGGGCTGAACAGCGAAATCGCGACCATCACCATGCCCATCGATCCGATGATCGAATAGGCGACAAGCCGGTCAAGCTTCTTCGCCGCCAGAACCCCGATCATCCCGATGGCGAGCGAGACCAACGCGGCGGGTAAAAGCCATAGGTCATGCAGGCCCGAGGTCACCTCCAACTCGGGCGGGAAGATCATCGTATAGACCCGGATGATCGCATAGGCACCCACCTTGGTCATGATCGCGAACAGGGCTGCGACGGGGGCAGGGGCCTCGGCATAGCTCGACGGTAACCAGAAATGCAGAGGCACCAGCGCGGCCTTGATCGCGAACACAAGAAGCAGCAGGACGGCAGCGACCCGAATGCCCACGGTCTCTTCCGGGGCAATCAGTTTCACCCGCTCGGCCAGATCGGCCATGTTGAGCGTGCCGGTCTCGGCATAGATCGCCCCCAGCGCGAACAGGAACAGCGTCGACCCTATCAGGTTGAACAGCACATACTGCACGCCCGCACGCAATCGCGTATTGCCGCCCGCGTGGATCATCAGACCGTAGGATGCGATCAGCAGCACCTCGAAAAAGACGAAGAGGTTGAAAAGGTCACCTGTCAGAAACGCGCCCAGAATGCCCATCAGTTGGAACTGGAAAAGCGCGTGGAAGTGCCTTCCGCGATTGTCCCAACCCGACCCGATGGCATACAGCAGAACGAAAAGTGCCAGCACTGATGTCAAAAGCACCATCAGCGTCGAAAGACGGTCACCCACGACGACGATTCCGAAAGGCGCGGCCCAGTCACCAAGGCGATAATAGATGACCGATCCGTCCGAGACGGACCACGCCAGGCCCGCCGCCAGCGCGATCAATGCGATCACGCCGGTGACCGAGAAAACGCGTTGGATGCCAATGTGATAGCGCGCAGCTAGCACGATGAAGGGCGCCAGAAGTGCAGGAAGGATGATCGGGGCGACGATCCAGTGTGTCATGACTGTCCCCCGGTCTCGCCCGTATCCGGCTGGTCGTCGATATGATCGTCATCCGAACCGAGGAAGGCGCCTAGACCGATCATTACGACAACGGCCGTCATCCCGAAAGAGATCACGATGGCCGTCAGCACCAGCGCCTGCGGCAGCGGGTCGGTATACACGGTCACGTCGTCTCTCAAAACCGGCGGCGCGCCGATTTTCAGTCGACCGGAGGTGAAGAGGAAGACGTTCACGGCATAGGTCAAAAGCGACATGCCAAGGATCACAGGAAACGTCCTGAGGCGCAGCACCAGATAAATCCCTGCTGCTGTCATCACACCAATGGCCGAGGCGACGAGCAATTCCATGTCACACCTCTCCCTTCGACCGATCGATCATGGTCGCCGGCACCTCTTCCCGCGAGGGGTCGATATCCATTGGATACTCGCTGTCTTCACTGTCGGCGCGGCGGGCGAGGCGCGAAAAGCTTTCGAGCGACAACATCACCGCGCCCACGACCGCCAGGAAGACGCCCAGGTCGAACAGGGCCGCCGTCGCCAATTCGAACTCGTTGAAGGGCGGGATGCGCACATAGGTGAAGTCCGACGTCAGGAAAGGCTTCGTGAAGAACCACGACCCGATGCCGGTCAGCCCCGCGATCAGCACGCCCGCACCGATCACCCCGTGATACGGATAGTGCAGCCGGGCCGAGGCCCAGGAAAAGCCGCTCGCCATGTACTGCATCACGACCGCAATCGAGACGATCAGACCCGAGATGAAGCCGCCGCCTGGTTCGTTGTGTCCGCGCAGGAAGATGTAGAAGCCCACCAGCAGCACCACGGGCATGATTACGCGCGTCAACACCACCATCATCATCGGGTGCATGTCGCCCGCACGCGGCTGATAGGGGATGCGGTTCAACAAGCGCCGACGCACCGGTCCGTCCAGCAGCGTCTCGGTCAACGCATAGATCAGAAGCGCGGCGATCCCCAGCACGATGATCTCGCCATAAGTATCGAAGCCCCGGAAATCGACGAGGATCACGTTCACCACGTTGGTGCCGCCGCCGCCCTTGTAAGAGTTCGCCAGATGGAACTCGGAAATCGGCGTAGTGACTGCATCGCGCAGCATGTAGTGATAAGCGAGCGCGAATGCCGCTAGCCCGCCTGCAATCGCCACGCCGGCATCGCGCACGCGCCGAAGTGCGGTGCTTTCCACCGGCGTCCGGTTCGGCAGAAAGTTGAGCGCCAGAAGCAGCAGGATGATCGTTACGACCTCGACCGTGAACTGCGTCATCGCAAGATCGGGCGCGCTGAGGAACACAAACCCGATCGAGACCATGAGCCCCACGATGCCAATCAGGATCAGCGCCAGGAAGCGGTTCCGGTGCATCAGCACCAGCCCGCCCGTTGCTGCGACCAGCATCGCCCAACCGGCAATGGCGACGGGTCCTGCAGCCTGTACCGAGCGCGTCGCCTCGCCGACCGTGCCTGTGACCCAAGCGTGGTACCCCGCGGCCACAATCGCGACGACGCCGATCATGGCGTAGCGTGTGAAAGCGCCATTATGGAGCGTATTGGTCAGGCCCCGCGCAATAGTCGCCGCAGCTTCGACGATCGCTTCGAAAATGACCTTGGCCTCGGGGCGGGGCGTCGTCTCCCAAATCCTCAAAAGCGGCCTGTATACCATCATAAGAGCCAAACCGCCCACGACCGCCGCGACCGACATGTAAAGCGCCGGGATCAGCCCGTGCCAAATCTTGATGTGCTTGTCCGGCACCTCGGCCGCGGTGCCCAGTACCGACGAGGTCACGAGCTTCACGAAGGGCTCTGCCAGGAACGGCGCGACCCCGATGACCACCACCAGCACCACAAGAATTGCGGGCGGCATCCACATCCCCGAACCCGGATCATGCGGGTGCGCTGGATAGTCCTCGCGAACAGGGCCAAGGAAGGTGTGCCCGATAAAGCGGAAGCAATAGGCCGCCGAGATGAGCGAGCCGATGGTCGCCAGCGCGGGTACCAGCATCGGGCTGCCGAAGAGAACCGTCTTCGTCGACTGCTCCAGCATCATTTCCTTTGACAAAAAGCCGTTCAGAAGTGGGATGCCCGCCATCGACAAGGCGGCCAGCGTGGCGATCACGAACGTCACGGGCATCAGGGTGCGAAGCCCGCCCAGCCGCCGGATGTCGCGGGTCTTCGCCTCGTGATCGACAATGCCCGCACTCATGAAGAGGGCTGCCTTGAAAGTCGCGTGGTTCAGGATGTGAAACACCGCCGCCATGGCGCCAAAGGCTGTGCCGGTGCCCAGAAGCATGGTGATCAGCCCCAAGTGGCTGACCGTCGAAAAGGCCAAAAGCGCCTTCAGATCGTGCTTGAAAAGCGCGATCACCGCGCCCAGCACCATAGTCACCAGCCCGGCGGTCGTAACGATGACGAACCACTCGGGCGTCCCCGACAACACGGGCCACATGCGCGCCATCAGGAAGATACCCGCCTTCACCATCGTGGCCGAGTGCAGATAGGCACTGACAGGCGTTGGTGCGGCCATCGCATGCGGCAGCCAAAAGTGGAATGGAAACTGCGCCGATTTGGTGAAGCAGCCCAGAAGGATCAGGATCAAAGCAGGCACATAGAGCGGATCGGCCTGGATCAACTCGCGGTTCTGCAGAATGACGCTCAGATCATAGCTGCCCACGATCTGGCCCAGGATCAGCATGCCGCCGATCATCGCGAGCCCGCCCATGCCAGTCACTGCCAGTGCCATCCGCGCGCCTTCGCGGCCTTCGGGCAGGTGCTTCCAATAGCCGATCAGCAGGAAGGAAGAGAGCGAGGTCAATTCCCAGAAAACCAGCAAAAGCAGGATGTTGTCGCTTAGAACGATTCCCACCATCGCGCCCTGAAACAGAAGCAAATAAGTGAAGAACTCCCCCATGTGATCGTCCCGGCTGAGGTAGTGCCGCGCATATGTGATGATCAAAAGGCCGATGCCGAGGATGAGGAAGGCGAAGAAAAAGCCGAGCCCGTCGAGCATCAGTGTGAAGTTCAGTCCAAGCTCGGGCATCCAGCCAATGCGGGCGGTCACGACCTCACCTGCAAGCACCTGTGGCAGGTTGGTCAGAAGCCCGACAAAAGCCGTAAGTGATACGACAAATGTCACGCCTGCACAGGCGGCCCGCCCGGCAGAGTTCATGAGCCCCGGCAGAAGCGCACCCAGAAAGGGAAGAGCGACGATGAAGAAAAGTGACAAAGTTCAGCCCTATGACGTCAGTGCAGATGGTCCCATGCGATACATAGTGCGTGTCCTCCGCACTGGTATTCCAAATGCCCCGTTTTTCTGCGGACTTCAAACGGAACCGGAGGCAATCCTGTCAAATTCGGTTCAAGTCTCTGCTTGGCGCGCTGGGGATTATGGTCCCACGAATGCGGCGTTGTTGCGCACGGAGCGAAGTCGGTTGCCACGACTGGAACTGGCCTGACGACATCATTGTCGCGTGTAGAGGTAGTCCATCAGCGCGCAAGGGAAGACCACGTGATCCCGATCGCGACTATGTCAGGCCAGGTTTCTGAGGAGCGCATCTTGGTATTTGTCGCGCTCCTATGGTCATTCACGTCATCACGTCAGAACGTCTGCGATTAGAACGGGCGCGCCGGTCTTCGCGGACCTTGTTGCCGCCTCGGCCATCGCAAGTGCTGCGACACCGTCATCCAGATCGACCGGGAAGGATGTGCCGTTCTTCACGGCCTCGACAAAGGCCGACCATTCGGCGGCATAAGCCGGCATATAACGCTCCAGGAAAAAGTAGGTTGGCTTCGCCCCCGTGACACCATCGGTCGTGGATTTGACGACCGTGTTCTCCAGCATATTCTGAGCCTGCAGCATGCCCTCGGACCCAAGCAGTTCGACCCGCTGATCGTATCCATAGGCAGCGCGGCGCGAGTTCTTGATAACTGCAATCCGGCCATCTTCGTACCTCAGGGTCACTGCCGCCGTGTCGACATCGCCGGCGGCTCCGATTTCGCTGTCGATGATCGACGTTCCCACGGCCGTCACGGCGACCGGCGCATCCCCCATAAGGAAGTTTGCCATGTCGAAGTCATGGATCATCATGTCACGAAAGAGACCGCCCGAGACCTTGACATATTCGATGGGCGGTGGCGCGGGATCGAATGAGGTGATCGACAACAGTTCGGGTTTTCCAATTTCGCCCGCATCGAGGGCAGACTTGAGCGCCGCAAAGCTGGGATCGAACCGGCGATTGAACCCGATCATCACCGACCGGCCCGTTTTCGCGACGGCGACCTGGCAAGCCAGTGCGCGTTCCAGGCTCAGATCGACAGGTTTTTCGCACAGCACCGCCTTGCCCGCAGCCGTTGCGGCCTCGATCAGGTCCGAATGCGTGTCGGTCGATGTGGCAATCAGCACCGCGTCGATTTCGGGATCCGCAATGATCTCGTCCGTGGCGCGCGCGACCGACCCGTATTGAGCCGCCAGTTTCTCTGCGTTCTCCGGAAAATAATCCGATACGGCAGCTAATGCGCTTTCGGCGTGCGATGTGATTGCCGTTGCGTGAACGCCGGCGATGCGTCCGGCTCCCAGAAGTCCTACCTTCAACATTTTTCAGCCCTTTACGTCGCTCAGGAAAACATCAGATGCGTCATCCCGGATTTGTACCTTGCGTTCGTTGCGCGCTCATGCGGATGCCTGCATCTACAACCGCCTAGAATGCCTGAAAAGCGACAATGCACGCATTATGCTCTTTTGTTTGACCCGCGTGCCTCTCAGAGGTGTCAAGCGGCCCGCAACACATCAATCAAGTTACCCGGTTCCCCCTTGGCGAAGGTTTCCATGGCGAAGCCAGCGCAAGAGCTCACCTGGTCCGGCGCGCGCCGTTGTCGGCTGGCTCTTGAGTCTTGACAGCAAGTCTGCGTCGCCCAGAATTGGGGACGGGTATTCGCGATTGTTTTTTAAGGATTTGGCTCCGGCGGTTGGGATCGAACCAACGACCAATTGATTAACAGTCAACTGCTCTACCGCTGAGCTACGCCGGAACACGAGATGCGCGTATAGCAATGGCTCTGGACCACGTCCAGTCAAAAAATGGCGTTGCTAAGCCGCGGCAAACTTTGCGTTCCAGGCCAGCTTCGGATGCGCGACAACCAAGTTTCGTTGAACAAGATCAATAAGATGCGCGAACACGTTGCGCTCGGCCGCGGGCAGCATGGCGTGGTCGATGTCGTATATGCGTTTTGTCAGCGCGCCAATTTGCTGCGGTTCGTCGCTTAGGCCATCAAGAAGCGCAGCCTCGCGACTAAGACGATGATCAATCAACCATTGGAGGCGCTCCTGCGGGCGATCGATGACGCCCCCATGCGCCGGAAAGAGGCGCGACGGCGAAAGCGCCTGCAGCCTGCGGCAGGTCGCCATGAAGTCCGTCAGGTTGCCGTCGGGTGGCGAGACCAGTGAGGAGGACCAGTCCATCACGTGATCGCCAGAAAGGATCCAGTCATCGCCCCGGAACGCGATGTGACCCGCGAAATGGCCCGGTGTGTGCAAGACCTCCACCGACCAGCCATCACCCTGGATGCTGTCGCCGTCTTCGACGGTCTCATCCGGGGCGAAACGCGTATCGACCCCTTCACCGCCACCGGCCAGACCCTCGTCAGCCAGACGCTGCATGATAGGGCGCCGCCCGGCCTCTGGGGGACCGAACGCCGTCACGGGCGCGCCAGTCGCTTCTGAAAGGCCATGCGCCAAGGGGCTGTGGTCCAGATGCGCATGGGTCACAAGAATATGTGCAACGCGCTGGCCTTTCGTCGCTGTCAAGATGGCCTCTAGATGCGCCTCGCTCTGCGGCCCCGGGTCCACCACGGCGATCTCGGTCGTTCCCACCAGAAAGGTGTTCGTGCCCCAATGCGTCATCGGCCCCGGGTTCGGGGCAAGGATGCGACGCAGACCGTCCGCCACCTCTACTGCAAGGCCCGGCTCGGGTCGGGTCATGGGGGTTCCTCTCTGCCGATTGCACTTCTAAGGTCCTCGCATGATTGCGGCCCGACTGAAAGACTGGATGCCAACCTCGCTTTACTGGCGGGCGACGCTCATCCTTTTGGTACCGGTCATGACGATCCTTCTGGTCGTCACCGTCGTCTTCTTTCAGCGCCTCTACGAAGATGTGACACGCCAGATGACGGCGACCGTCGTGCAACAAGTGCGGCTTGTGGTCGAACGTCTCGACGGGGCTGATGATGCCGCGCAAGCGCTTGAAATCGCATCTCCCCTGGGCATCGAGATCTCGACCGGCGCTCCGATCTACATCGACCGCCGCGATTGGACCGACTTTTCGGGCCGGACCGTGATCGAAGTCTTTCGCATCGAGTTTCCGGAATTGCAGGCGGTCGATCTGGTAGAACAGCGCGGCATGGCGCGCCTGTCGTTCCCCGGTGAGGATGGTGCCACCTATCTGGATATCCCCCGAAGCCGGCTCTCGGCGCGCAACCCGCATCAGTTCCTGGTCCTGATCGGTTTCACCGCGATCCTGATGTCGGCAATCGCACTTATCTATCTTCGAAATCAGATGCGCCCGATCCGGCGACTTGCGCGCGCGGCGGATGCCTTCGGCAAGGGCCGCGTGGTGCCCTATCGCCCAGCGGGAGCGGCCGAGGTACGCCAGGCCGGCGCCGCCTTTCTGGACATGCGGGACCGGATTGAGCGTCAGATGGAGCAGCGCACGCTGATGCTGTCAGGTGTCAGCCACGATCTGAAAACGCCGCTCACGCGCATGAAGCTTGGGCTTTCGCTGATGGACGACAATCCGGATGCCGAGGCCATGCGTGGCGATGTCGAGGACATGGAGCAGATGGTCGAAGCATTCCTCGCCTTTGCGCGCGGTGACGCGCAGGAAGATCCCAGCCGCATCGATCCGCACCACCTGGTCCGCGAAGTGGTCGACAGGGCCAGCAAGACACAGCCGGTGCAACTTGGCGCGGTGACGGGGCAGGGGACGGCCATGCTTCGGCCCGTTGCCATCCGGCGCGCACTGGAAAACCTGGTCACGAATGCCGTGCGCTACGGCAATGAAGCGCGTGTTTCGGTCGATGTGGCTGAACGGCAGATTGTCTTTTCCGTCGAAGACAGCGGTCCCGGTATTCCGGCTGATATGCGAGACATTGCATTAAAGCCGTTTTCAAGATTGGATGGGGCCCGCAATCAGAACTTTGGCTCGGGCGTCGGGCTGGGGCTGACAATTGCGTCGGACATTGCCAGACAACACGGCGGCATACTGCAATTGGGACATAGCGATAATCTGGGTGGCGCTAAAGTTGAAATAGTCATTCCCAGATAAATCCTGACGCGAGTCTATGAAAGACCCGCGTCAACATTGATTCAGATTTCCAGAGCTTCCGCTTTCTTGCCTGAAGAGATCGCAGCCTTGAACCAGGCAGGTTGGCGGCCGCGGCCGGACCATACTTGGCTGGAATCTTCCGGATTACGGTACTTTGCAGGCGACTTCGATTTCCGCGCCTTGCCCTTTCCGCTCACGATATCCTCAACGGACAGCCCATGCTTTTTCGCGACAGCCTGAATTTCCTTCATTGCCTCGTCGCGCTTGCGCTTTTGAAAGTTGGTGATTGCCTTGTCGACATCCTTCCTAAGCGATTTCAGATCGTCCAGAGAAAGTTTGTCCAGGTCCATTTTTCTTGCTGCCATTTTTTGGCTCCAGTTAGTCATTGGCACAATTGCCAAGGTTTGGGGGATGTTATCGTCTTACGAATTCAGTCTTGCGAAACCATTACCCGCGCATGTCGTGGACGTTGGATTGCACAACAAAGTTATTAAGCAAAAGCGGTTATCCGAAAGGAAAAAAAGAATAAAGGAGAAAATGAGATGATTTTTCACCGTAAGCGGGAAATGGTAGGCCCGGAGGGACTCGAACCCCCAACCAAAGCGTTATGAGCGCTCTGCTCTAACCAATTGAGCTACAGGCCCGACCTTGGCCACGGGGATAGCAGAGAAAACGCTTCGGTCAAGCCGGGTCAATTCCAATAGGGTGCGCGCCACCCCGCGGCAATGGCCTCTGCCTCGTCGCAAAACCAGCGCTCGCCTTTTGCGGTGTTGATGTAGGTCCGCGAGTACCATGGCGACCAGGGCATGTGGTAAATCCTGTCGCCACTGTTGAACGAGATATTCCCCTTAATCGGACAACCCGGCGGAGCTTCCTGTTCCTCGGCTTCGGCACGCTTCCACCGCAGATCGCGGAAGTCCCAAGGCGCCAGAAAATCGTCCGCGAAGACACCTTCGGCCTTGTCCCGGCCGACAAGTTCATCTTGCACGTACTCTTCCGAGTACTTCACGAAAGCCCAGGCCAAACCCTTGTCGATCATCTCTGCGCTCAGATCGCGACCGTTAGCATAACAGGTCGCGATGATCCGACCGTACACATCTTCCTCGATCGGAGAGCATCTGACACGTGCCCCTTTCAGTAACTTCGAAAGCGTTCGTGTTGCTTCGGCCCCGCACTCCCAATCCCCACAGCGTTGCCCGTGCTCGGGCGCGTCTATGCCATTGAGACGAAAGATCGTGCCGTCTATTTCCAGCGTGTCACCGTCGATCACGCGCGTCTCGGCGGTTGCCGTGGATACTGTCAGAAGGGCCGCCAAAACCGCGGCGAGAGGCGCTCGGATCGTCATTTTAACGGATTTTAACGGGCGTACCGTTTCCCGGCAACGGGCGGTGCGTGGACTCTTCGCCAGCCATCCAGTATCGGCACCACCAAGCAGAACGAGGCCAAAGATGACCAAGGAAAACGGGCTCACATATTCCGACGCAGGCGTCGATATCGATGCGGGCAATTCCCTAGTCGAACGGATCAAACCTGCAGCCGCACGGACCAACCGTCCCGGAGCGATGTCCGGCCTCGGCGGCTTCGGGGCCATGTTCGATCTGAAGGCCGCTGGGTACACCGATCCAGTGTTGGTGGCCGCGACCGACGGGGTCGGCACCAAGCTGAAGATCGCCATTGAAACCGGCGTCGTCGGTGGTGTGGGAATCGATCTGGTCGCCATGTGCGTCAACGATCTAGTTTGTCAGGGGGCCGAGCCGCTCTTCTTCCTCGACTACTTCGCGACTGGCAAGCTGGATGTCGGACACGCGGCTGAAGTAGTCGAGGGCATTGCCGAAGGCTGTTTGCGCTCGGGGTGTGCCCTGATCGGAGGCGAGACAGCCGAGATGCCGGGCATGTACGCCCCGGGCGATTTCGACCTTGCGGGTTTTGCCGTCGGCGCGATGGAACGCGGACAAACTTTGCCTGCCGGTGTCGCCAAGGGCGACGTTCTTCTGGGGCTCGCTAGCGACGGGGTGCACTCGAACGGGTATTCTCTGGTCCGCCGGATCGTCGAACTCAGCGGGCAGGGCTGGGAGGCACCAAGCCCCTTCGGACCGGGCACACTGGGCGAAGCGCTTCTGACGCCCACGCGGCTGTATGTCAAAGGTGCTGTGGCCGCCATGGCGGCAGATGCACTGCACGGGCTAGCCCATATCACCGGCGGTGGCCTGACCGAGAACCTGCCGCGCGCCCTGCCAAAGCGTCTAGCTGCCCATATCGACCTGAACACCTGGCAACTGCCACCCGTCTTCTCATGGCTCGCCGACCAAGGCGGAATTGCCGAAGCCGAGATGCTCAAAACCTTCAACTGCGGTATCGGCATGGTCGCCATCGTCCCCGAAGACAAGCTGCAAGATGCCACAAATGCCTTCGAAAGCAACGGCCATAACGTGCACCAGATCGGACAAATCGTCGAAGGCGAGGGGGTCACCTACAGCGGCGCGCTCTTGTGACACGTGTCGCGATCCTGATTTCCGGCGGCGGTTCGAACATGGTCGCCCTTGCGGATGCCGTTCGCCCCGTTCTCGTGCTATCGAACGAACCCGGTGCGGGTGGTCTTTCCAAGGCAGCCGCGCGGGATATCCCTACCGAGGTCGTCGACCATCGTGACTTCCCTGACCGCCCCGCTTTCGAAGCGGAACTGACCCGTCAACTGGACGCACATCAAACGCAAGTGATCTGCCTTGCCGGGTTCATGCGCATCCTCACGCCCGGCTTCGTCGAGCGCTGGGACGGGCGCATCCTGAATATCCACCCGTCGCTACTGCCGAAATATCCCGGTCTCAACACGCATCAACGCGCTCTCGACGCGGGCGACAGCGAAGCCGGATGCACCGTGCATATGGTCACGCCGGTTCTGGACGATGGACCCATCCTCGGCCAGGCGCGAGTGCCGGTTTTGCCGGATGACACTGCGCAGTCGCTGGCTGCACGGGTGCTTGCGGAAGAGCATGAACTCTACCCCGCCGTGTTGCGGCGGTTCCTGGAGGGCAATATCGAGCCGCTTTACTTGCCGTGATCTGCAGAAGCGCCTATGACTACCGGACGTTTCGAGTAAAGGCACGAGCAATAAATGATAACAATCACCACGACCGAGGGGCTGGCATCGTTCTGTGCGACGGCGGCCACGGCCCCCTACGTGACCGTGGACACCGAGTTTCTTCGCGAAAGAACGTATTACTCAAAGTTGTGTCTGGTGCAGCTTGCAGTTCCTGGCGACGGAGAGGATACCGCCGTTCTTGTCGACCCGCTGGCCAAGGGCATCTCGCTCGAACCTCTACTTGACCTCTTCCGGAACGAAAACGTCGTCAAGGTCTTCCACGCTGCGCGCCAGGATCTGGAAATCTTCTATGTCGACGGCGGCGTTATCCCGTCACCGTTGTTCGACACGCAGGTCGCGGCCATGGTCGCAGGTTTCGGCGAACAAGTGGGGTACGAAACGCTTGTACGCAAGATCGCCAAGTCATCTCTCGACAAATCCTCGCGCTTTACCGACTGGTCTCGCCGCCCGCTGACGGACGCTCAAAAGACTTATGCGCTGGCAGACGTGACGCACCTGCGCGGCATCTACGAACACCTCTCGGACACGCTTGAGAAGTCCGGGCGGCGCAGTTGGGTCGAGGAAGAACTCGCGACCCTGACCGACCCTGACACCTATATCGTCGAGCCGGAACACGCGTGGAGACGGGTCAAAACCCGCACTCATTCGGGCAAGTTTCTGGCATACGTGCGCGAACTAGCGCACTTCCGCGAGGCTTATGCCCAGGAAAAGAACGTGCCCCGCAGCCGCGTCATGAAAGACGACGCGCTTCTGGAGATCGCCTCCACCAAACCGAAATCGATAAAGGACCTCGGGCGCTCGCGACTTCTTCTAAGGGACGCACGCAAAGGCGAGATCGCAGAAGGCATACTGGAAGCCGTCCGCAAGGCAAGCGAAGCCAGCCCCGACGATTATCCGGTGGCGGACCGTTCTCGGGACAAACTTCAAGTGAACCCGGCGCTGGCCGATCTGCTGCGTGTTTTGCTGAAAGCCAAATCCGAGGACTTGGGCGTGGCCCAAAAACTGATCGCCACGGCATCCGACCTCGACGAGATTGCCGCCGGTATCCGGGATGTCCCGGCGCTGAAAGGCTGGCGAAAGACGGCCTTCGGGCAGGATGCGCTCGCGCTGTGCGAGGGCAAACTGGCTATCCGCGCCAATGGGCAAAAGGTCGAAGTCTTCGAAATCTGAGCCGCGCTTGCTCTTGGAGGACGGTTTGCCTATGCCGTCCCCCATGTCTCGTATCATTGAAATCAATATTGACGACAGCGCGCTCGCCCCACCGACGCCCGAGATCGAACAGGAACGGCGCGTTGCGGTCTTCGACCTGCTCGAAGACAACGAGTTCAAGTTGTCGAGCGCGCCCGATCAGGGCCCGTTCAAGCTTTTGCTCGCCATTCGCGACAAGCGCCTGGTCTTCGATATCAAGACAGAGAACGATGAAGCGGCGGCCGAGTTCCACCTTTCGCTCAGCCCGTTCCGGCAGGTGGTAAAAGACTATTTCCAGATCTGCGAAAGTTATTTCGAGGCCGTCAAACGCCTACCACCCGCCCAGATCGAAGCCATCGATATGGCGCGGCGCGGCATCCACAACGAGGGCGCGCGGGTCTTGCAAGAACGGTTGGACGACAAGGTCGACCTCGACATCGACACCGCGCGCCGGCTCTTCACCCTGATCTGCGTCCTGCATTTCGGAGGATAAGTTGGCCGAGCTTCCCCAATCGGTCCTCTTTTGCTGCGATCACAATGCGATCCGTTCGCCGATGGCCGAGGGCATGATGAAGAAGTTCTACGGGCAGGAAACCTATGTCCAATCGGCCGGTGTCTATAACGACATGGAGATCGACGGTTTTTCCGTCGCCGTCTGCAAGGAAATGGACATCGAACTTAGCCGCCATCGCTCCCGCTCTTTCGACGAGATGCAGGAATGGGGCGATGACCTGGCGGCTTTCGATCTGGTGGTCGCGCTGTCGCCCGCCGCCCAACGCCGTGCATTGGAGTTGACCCGCTATTTCAGCCTCGACGTCGAATACTGGCAGATCATGGACCCCTCCGGCATCGGCGAGACGCGCGAAGCGAAGCTTGAGCAGTATCGGCAGGCCCGCGATCAGATCAAGGCGCGTATGCTCGAACGCTTCGGGGAGCCAACGGAAGAGTAGCCGAAATCTCGAAAATACTTCTGCCTGCTTGCTTCAAAAAAAGCGCTGCCTTCTTGAGAAAACCGCACCGACGCAACACCGACGTTATACTGATGCGATACCGACGTGCTGTTCGGACAGGCACGGCTCGCGCGCGAAGGTGGCTTTTTTCAACCGAAACGGGGGCGAAACGCCGCGCAATCGTTAACTTTGCCCTTGATTCGCGCGCCCTTAGACCCCATGTTCCCGACGCCCGGAGAGCCCTGGGCGACTAACTTAGGAGAGACCATGGCCAAGGAAGAATTGCTCGAATTTCCCGGTGTCGTGAAGGAACTCCTGCCGAATGCGACATTCAGGGTCGAGCTTGAAAACGGCCATGAGATCATCGCACATACGGCAGGAAAGATGCGCAAAAACCGGATCCGCGTCCTTGCGGGCGACAAGGTCCAGGTGGAAATGACGCCCTACGATTTGACCAAGGGTCGGATCAATTACCGCTTCAAGTGACCACAGAACGACCGCGTCTGGTGCTCGCCTCGGCCAGCCCGAGGCGGCTGGAGCTTTTGCGACAGATCGGCATTGAACCGAACGAAGTGCGCCCCGCCGATATCGACGAAACGCCGCTTAAAGACGAACGTCCCCGCGATTACTGTCGGAGGGTAACGCTCGCGAAAGCGCGCGCCACAGAGCGTGCGCCGGGCGAGGTGATCCTCGCCGCCGACACGACCGTTGCCGCTGGCCGCCGCATTCTGGGCAAACCCACTGACGCGGACGAAGCGCGGGCCTTTCTGAAACTGCTCTCGGGCCGACGGCACCGCGTGATTACCGCCCTTGCGCTGATCGACGACCACGGCGAACGGGTGCGCGATGTGGTCAGTCACGTGAAACTCGCGCGGATTTCTGGCGAAGATTTGGACTGGTATCTGGCCACCGACGACTGGCAGGGCAAGGCGGGTGCCTATGCCATCCAAGGTCCCGCTGGCAGCTTTATTCCATGGATTTCAGGCTCCTACACCGCGATCATGGGATTGCCGGTGCATGAAGCGGCGCGCCTTTTGGCATCTGCTGGCATTCGGGGTCAAGCGTGAAGGGGACCCTTGCCGTCTTCGGAGAGATGGCCGGGCACGGCGCTTCGGCGCGGATCGTCGACGGCCAACTGGACGATTTGCTGATCGATCCGCCTGAGACGTGCATGCGCCCCGGCGCCATCTACCGCGCCAAAGCTGGACGACTGATGAAGGGGCAGGGCGGCATGATCCTCGAGACCCCTGACGGTCCCCTGTTCCTCCGCCAGGCAAAGGGGATCGGCGCCGGTGAGACACTCCTCGTGCAAGTCACCACGCATGCCGAAGACGGAAAAGCCAACCCGTGCACGACGCGCCTTCTGTTCAAGAGCCGTTTTGCCATGGTGACACCAGGCGCGGCGGGCAAGAACATTTCGAAGGCCATCCGAGACGAAGAGCGCCGCGTTGAGCTTCGCGATCTTTTGGAAGGCCTCGACGTACCCGACGGTGTCGGCCTTGTTCTCAGAACAGCGGCAGAAGAGGCCGATGACGACGTTGTCGCAGACGACGCCCGCGCCATGCTGGATCTCGCGACAGCCATCCTTTGCGAGGACGCCGGCGGCCCGCCCGAAAAGCTGTTGGAGGGCCCTTCGTCAGAAGAAATCGCCTTCCGCGACTGGCCGACGCCCGACAGCACTGAAAGCGGGCCGGAGGCGTTCGCTGAAACCGGCGTCCTGGACCTGGTCGATGCCCTCGGTTCGCCGCGCAAGATGCTGGCAAACGGTGCTTACATGTTCATTGAGCCGACGCGAGCCTTGGTGTCGGTTGACATCAACACAGGCCCCGACACCACCCCCGCCGCCAGCCTGAAAGCCAACATCGACGCCGTAAGAGCTTTGCCGCGCGAGTTGCGTATCCGTGGCCTCGGCGGCCAGATCGTCATCGACCCGGCCCCCTTGTCCAAGCGCGATCGCAAACAGATCGAGAGCGTCTTCAAGACCGCCTTTCGCAACGATCCGATCGAGACGACCCTTGTGGGATGGACACCGTTGGGCCATTTGGAACTCATCCGCAAGCGCGAGCGTTTGCCTTTGACCGAGTGCCTGAAATGAGCTGCCCGATCTGTCAGAAGAAGACTGAAAAAGCCTATCGCCCGTTCTGCTCGCGCCGCTGTGCCGATGTCGACCTTGGACGCTGGCTGAACGGAAGCTACGCGATCCCCGCCGAAGACGCCCCCGGAAGCGAAATTGAAGAAAGCAAAGAGGACGGCCTTCCACACTAAGTATCGGTGTAAACCCTCTGGACAGCCCGGTGGCGCGCCATTAGAAGACACCGACCCGAGCGAGGCACCCGCCCGCTCTCCCGTGCCCGGGTAGCTCAGGGGTAGAGCAGTGGATTGAAAATCCTCGTGTCGGTGGTTCGATTCCGCCCCCGGGCACCAGCCAACCTTCTCACAGCTGAACATAGATACTCAAAATCATTGATTTTTCAGTGGTTTCGATTGTACGATGTGAGCACTGATGAACATGGCGAACCGCTGTTTCTCACCCGTTTGGGGGTATCATAATGGGGTTTTGCCGATAGAGGGAGATCAATACCCCCAGAATGTCGCTTACCGATATGCAAATTCGGAAGGCTAAACCGCGCCCGAAGCAATACAAGATGGCGGACGGTGGCGGATTGTATGTGTTGGTGAAGCCGGGCGGCGGAAAACTCTGGCAACAAAAATACCGCTTCCTGGGCAAAGAACGTTCGTTATCGCATGGCCCGTATCCCACTGTGACCCTGGCTCAGGCGCGTCAGAAACGCGACGAGGCCAAGGCATTGCTCGTGGAGGGAATTGATCCGTGTCTTAGCCCCCTAGAACTGCGCCACTACATTGTTTGTGAGAGGGGGGCTTTGGATGGCACGGAAGAAGTATTCAGACGAAGACGTATTGAAGCTGCTGCGTGAGATCGAGCTAAAGCTGACGGCTGGTCATGATGTTGCATCGGCATGCCGCAGCGTCGGGATCAGCGATGCGACGTA
>JAAUYH010052278.1_pt1 | contig 45332 bp, 29 predicted proteins | sample 7278061 | NCBI WGS metagenome assembly JAAUYH01 (sample SAMN14350203, study PRJNA611818) | marine sediment metagenome | isolation source: surface marine sediment (0.6m) | place: French Polynesia: Moorea | collected 2018-08
ATTAGTAAGTATTCTCCAGAGGAAATCTATGCACAACATCAAGCTTGGGGTAAACTTCACCGACATTTAGCGATAAAACATGATTTTATACCAGAAAGGATTAACCCTCAGAAAAAACTTCGTATTGGCTATGTTTCAGGAGATTTTACTCATCATCCCGTAGCTTACTTTTTGCAACCTCTCTTTGCCAATAGCGATCGCTCTAATTTTGAAATATTTTGTTATGCCAACAATGTTAAAACTGATGCTTTCACTAACAAGTTAAAGCAACTAGCTCATACTTGGCGAGAAATCCATCATTTAAATGACAAACAAGTAGCCGACTTAATTAAAGAAGATAAAATTGATATCCTTGTGGATTTGGCAGGGCATAATGGCGGAAATCGTTTACTAGTATTTGCTTATAAACCTGCACCTATTCAAGTTACTTATTTAGGTTATGCAGACACTACTGGATTAGAAACGGTAGACTATCGTTTTACTGATGCTTATGCCGATCCTGAAGGAAAAACAGAACATTTACATACAGAGCAATTAATCCGCCTCCCTCAAGGTTTCTTGTGCTATCAACCATCAGCAAATTCACCCCAACCAGCACCACCGCCAGTAATTACCAATAACTATATTACTTTTGGTAGTTTTAATAATATTGCTAAAGTAAGTCCAGAAATTATTTATTACTGGGCAGAAATTCTCAAACAAGTACCTAATAGCCGTTTAATCTTAAAATATCGCTCCTTAAACAATCAAGCTGTTCGCGATCGCATTTACAATTTATTTGCTCAATATAATATTACTCGCGATCGTCTGGAGTTAAAAGGCAGAATTCCCGATAAAAACGAGCATCTAGCTTTCTACAGCCAAATAGATATCGCTCTCGATACCTATCCCTATCACGGTACAACTACTACTTGTGAAGCCTTATGGATGGGTGTACCCGTTATTACCCTAGCAGGTAAAGTTCATGTCTCTAGAGTGGGAGTAAGTTTACTATCTGCTGTGGGTTTAACAGAGTTTATTACAGCTTCTCCCGAAGTATATATTAATAAAGCGGTTGATTTAGCTAATAATATCAATAAATTAACCGAATTAAGAAAAAAAATTCGTCCACAGATGGAGGCATCACCCTTAACAGATGGAAAAGCGATCGCGCAATCAATTGAATTGGCTTATCGGCAAATGTGGCAGGATTGGTGTCAAGAGAAATCAGAAGTTAGAAGCGGTGTGATCGAATCGCCGTCTTACGGCGTATTCGCAAGCGCACCGAAGAAGTCAGAAGTAGAGACGTTCCATGGAACGTCTGTACAGAATTCAGAAGTAGCAGGGAATATTGAACAGCAGTACGTAGGGGCGCAAGCCCTGCGCCCATCAGGAGAGAAAAAAGGGGAGAATGCTTATGAGTTAAATAACCTGGGAGTTTCCTATATCCAGCAGGGCAAATTTGAGCAAGCTATCTTGACTTTTAAACAAGCTCTAGCTATTAAACCAGAATGTGCGGAGGCGCATAATAACCTGGGGCAATTGTATCAAGAGCAAAAACAATTTGTTGCAGCCCAAAAACATCTCCAACAAGCAATTAAACTAGCTCCTCATTCCCCACAACCCTATTATCATTTAGGTCTTTTGTACCAAGCTCAAGACAAAAAAGAGCAAGCCGTTAAAGCTTATCGTAGTGCGATCGAGCAAGATAAAACCTATGCTGATGCTTACAATAACCTGGGTAATGTATACAAAAAATTAGGTCAATTTAACTTGGCTTTTGCTGCTTATGAACAAGCAATTAAGCTACAACCAACCAAAGCTATCTATTATTACAATCTGGGTAATGGCTATCAGACACAGAGAAGTTTAACTGAAGCCATAGCTTGTTATCAAAAAACGATCGAACTACAGCCAGATTATGCCAGTGCTTATAATAATTTGGCTAAAACTTACAAAGAGAGAGGAGATTTAGAGCAAGCAATTCTTAATTATCGCCAGGCTGTTGCTCTCCAACCCAATAACGGCATTTTTCATCCTAATCTATTATTTTCTCTCAACTACAGTAGTAGCCATACCCCTTTAGAAATTTATCAAGAACATCTTAACTGGGCAAATAATCAATCTGTTGAAGTAATTACCTCTCACTATAACCATCCTCATCCCGACAGAAAACTACGTATTGGCTATGTTTCTGGAGATTTATATAGTCACTCTGTTAGTTACTTTTTTGAACCTTTATTAGTTAATTGCGAGCGCCGTAACTTTACTACCATCTGCTACAGTAACAACAGCAAGACTGATGTTACCACCATTAAATTAAAACAATTAGCCGATAGTTGGCGAGAAATCCAAGATTTAGACGACAAACAGGTAATTAAACTAATTCAACAAGATCGGATTGATATCTTAGTAGACTTGTCGGGACATAGTAAACATAATCGTTTGCTAGTCTTTGCTGCCAAACCTGCACCAATTCAGGTGACTTATTTAGGCTATCCCAATACTACTGGTTTAAGTACGATCGATTATCGTTTTACTGATGCTAATGCCGATCCTGAAGGAGCAACAGAACATTTACACACCGAAAAATTAATTCGTTTACCAAATAGTTTTTTAGGCTATCAACCACCAGCCAATGCGCCAACGATTTCACCACCACCAGTGGTAAAAAATAACTATATTACCTTTGGCAGTTTTAATAATATCGCTAAAGTCAGTCCCCAAATTATTCGTATTTGGGCAAATATTCTCAAACAAGTACCCAATAGTCGCTTACTACTAAAATACAAAGTTTTAGACGATCGCAGTACTTGTGATCGCCTTTATCAACTATTTGAACAAGAAGGAATCGAGCCAAACCGCTTAGATTTACAGGGTTGGATTGAAAATATCAGTAACCATCTCGCTTGTTATCATCACATAGATATCGCCCTCGATACTTATCCTTATCACGGTACAACAACTACTTGCGAAGCTTTATGGATGGGTGTACCTGTCATTACCCTAGCAGGGGAAGTTCATGTCTCTAGAGTCGGAGTAAGTTTACTATCTTCTGTTGGTTTAAATGAGTTTATTGCGGATTCTCCTGAAGAATATATTAGTAAAGCGGTAGATTTAGCTCATAATATCGATAAATTAACTGAATTAAGAGCCAATCTTCGTTCTCAGATAGAGAAATCCCCCCTAACTGATGGAAAAGCGATCGCACAGTCAATTGAATCAGCTTATCGGCAAATGTGGCAGGAATGGTGCAACACTGTAGGGGCGAAAGGCATTCGCCCAGCAGAGGAAGCAGGGGATAATATTATTAGTTTCAGGGGAGAAATCAAGTTAGCTCAAGATTATTGTCACCAGGGAGAGTTTGAAGCAGCTATAGGTTGTTTACAGTCAATTTTGCAAATAAAACCCGATAATCTGGAGGCTTGGAATTTATTAGGTAATATTTATCGACAACAAGATAAATTAATCTTAGCCATCGAAGCTTATCAACAATTAGTTAAACTGCAACCTAGTAATGTAGCTGCTCTCAATAATTTGGGAGTACTATATCTTCAGCAACAAGAATCTGATCGAGCGATCGCAACTTTTAAACAAGTAATTGAACTAGCTCCAGACTATGCAGAAGCTTATAGTAACTTGGGGCAGTTATACGGAAAACTCAACAACTTAGATCAAGCTCAAACTTATCTCGAACAAGCAATTACTCTCAAGCCCAATTTTGCTACAGCTTACTTTAATTTAGGTAGTATTTATAAAAACCAAGGTAAGCTTTCTGCTGCGATCGTATCTTATCAACAAGCAGCAGCTATTGAACCTAGTGCAGATATCTATAGTAACCTCGCCAGTGTTTATAAAGATCGGGGCAATTTAGCAGAAACAGTTAATTCCTATCAAAAATGTCTGGCAATTGAACCAGCTCATCTTGTGGCACAGCAAAATTTACTCTTTTGTCTCCACTACAGTAGTGCCTATTCTCCAGAACAAATTTATCATCAGCACCAAGCATGGGGTAAACAATATCCAGTTGGTAAACAAAATTTCTCTCTAACTAAACCTACCCCAGACAAAAAACTCCGTATTGGTTATGTTTCAGGAGATTTTAAACATCATCCTGTCGCTTTCTTTTTAGAGCCTATTCTGACAAATTGCGCTCGCGATAATTTTGACATCTTTTGTTATGTCAACAATAGCGAAATAGATGCTACTACTACCAGACTGAAACAATTAGCCGATGGTTGGCGAGAAATTCATGCTCTAGCTGACAAAGAAGTAAGCAAATTAATTCAACAAGATCGTATTGATATCTTAGTAGATTTATCTGGACATAGTGGTCATAATCGTTTATTGGTATTTGCTCATAAACCTGCACCAATTCAGATAATTTATTTGGGTTATCCTGATACCACTGGTTTAGCAAGTATAGATTATCGTCTTACCGATAATTATGCCGATCCTATAGGAAAAACGGAGCATTTACACACAGAAACTCTAATCCGTTTACCTAACAGTTTCTTATGCTATCAACCACCAGCCAATACACCCCAAACTTCATCACCACCAGTAATTACTAATAAATATATTACTTTTGGCAGTTTTAATAACATTGCCAAAGTTAGTCCCCAAATTATTCATTGTTGGGCAAATATTCTTAAACAAGTACCATCAAGTCGCTTATTACTCAAATATAAAGCTTTGGGCGATCGAGGTACTCGCGATCGTATCTATAATTTATTTGCTCAGTCAGGAATCGAGTCAAACCGCTTAGATTTAAGAGGTTGGGTTGAAGGAATAAACAACCATCTCGCTGCCTACAGTCAAATTGATATCGCTCTCGATACCTATCCCTATCACGGTACAACTACCACCTGTGAAGCTCTCTGGATGGGTGTACCCGTTATTACCCTAGCAGGAAAAGCTCATGTTTCTAGAGTAGGAGTAAGTTTACTATCTTCTGTGGGTTTAAAAGAGTTTATTGCCCAATCTCCAGAAGAATATGTTAGAAAAGCAGTTGATTTAGCCAATAATACCACTAAATTAGCTGAGTTAAGAGAGCAACTTCGCACTCAGATAAAATCATCACCCCTAACCGATGGAAAAGCGATCGCCAGATCGATCGAATCTGCTTATCGTCATGTCTATGATGATTGGTATAAAAAATCACATTTATCCCAGCCTAAAGTCACCAAAAATAAGTTCAAAATGCAAAAAGCTATCTTTTTTATCTCCACTGGAAGATGTGGAACTCAATGGTTAGCAACAACTCTCAGTAAACTATATTCCGATTTGGCAGTTGTTACTCACGAACCGATCAAGGCGCAATATCAACCTAATAATTTTTTCAGAGCATTAGATCGTTTTGAAGAGTTACAAAATATTCCTGCGGTTAGGCAACATTTGCATCAGTTAGAAAATATTCCACCAGACAAACTTTATATCGAAACTGGCTGGACTTCTTTTGCAGCAATTCCTTTATTTATCAATTTATTCAAAGACAAAATTAAATTAGTTAATGTTGTTAGGCATCCTGTTAATATGGCTTGCTCGATGGTTACACATAATTTTTATCAACCAGAAATTCGTAATGATGAATTTACTCGCTTAGCTCAACTAGATCCCTATACTCCTGGAATTGTGCAAACAAATTATCAAGACATTTGGAATCAAATGACTCCTTATGAAAAATGTCTTTTTTTCTGGAATGAGATTCATTTATACGCTCAAGAAATTCACCAAAACTATCCCGAAATTCCTTATTTGCAGATTAGAATGGAAGACCTTTTAAATCCTCAATCTAAAACAATCAATAATCTACTCGATTTTTTAGATCTTCCTTTCAGAAAAGAAATTAAAGAACAATTCAAACATCATGTAGATCATTATCAATTAAAAACAAAGCTGAATTTAGATTGGAAACAAGTATTCAAACACGATCAAACAATTAGTTTGACTCAACATTTTGGTTATGACTTTACTCAGATAGCCAAACAAGATTTAGATAAAAGATATCTATCCACCTCTACTTTTACTCCAATTAAATTAAATGTTTTTGCTGAAAGAATTATCGATAACTCCTACAGTTTTTTGGTAATAGCATTTCTAACAGAAGGATATAAAGAAGAAGGATTGAGACTACTAAAATCTCTGGAGCAAACGCAACTATCTTATTGTATTTATCAAGTTCCTTCGGTTCATCAAAGTATTTCCTTAAAAGGTAAAGCAGAATCATTAGATTATACTAAACCCAATTTTTTGGCTTCTGTCAAGAATAATATCGATCGGAGAAATTTCCAGTCTACAAGAAAAGTCGCTTTTACTAATATTCTCTACCTAGATTGCGATATGGTTTTCATACCAGATAATGAGAAAATTAATGAAATACAAAGTTGGTGCGATCGAGGTATTGATTTTGCTATTTATAATTGGTTGGGTGACAAAGAAAACTGTACTGCCTATACATCTATAAGCCGTGATTTAAAAACATGGATGATTAGTCATGGAAATCGAATGGGATATCATCCAGAATATTTATTGTGTTCTGGATGTACTCAATTTTATAGTTTGTCAGCAAATTCTCTAATTATTTGGCAAACTTGGCAAAAACTCCTCAAGGAATACTCAGAGAATATTTTATCTCAGCATAATGCTATCTTTCCTGGTGACGATCATTTTCTTGATTATGCTTGGAATAATATTCTGAAAAAAAATACCAATATTAAATTCTTATGGCTGACAAAAGAATATGCTAGATATCCTTGGTGGCCTTGGGTTAAGCCCTCGATCGATCATCCTAATAACCCCAGCAGTGATTATAGACCTTTTCTCCCTAATCGTCTTCCTAGTCTTGCTTTCAACCGACAAGAAACAAGTGATTTTATTAAAGGAAACTACAGTGAAAAAAATATTACAGGCGTATCTTACCAAATATTAGAAGAAGTTAATGATAAAGTAGACAGTTTAGATAATTTATCTTTGCTTGAAGTGCAGCGTATTGTCAAACATTTACATAGATTGGGCAAAACCCAATTGGCTCTAAAAATATCGCAACAAGCTTTGCAATTAGAACCATCTAATCCTGAGTTTACAAAACTAGTTGAAATGTTTAAATGATGTTAAGCTTAGACGCACTTAATTTGTCTACTCGGCAATTTTTTCAAAAAGTGCAACTTCTGAAACTATGATTCGAGTTGCCACGATTCGTCTCATGTTAAGAAGACTGACATAATTTAATAGTTTTCAGACATCCTCTTAGAGGTCTTTCCTGGCAAAAATAACTGTTCTAGTATCAATGGGATTGATTTTCTGGGGGTAAATCCAGATTGGAGGAGCTTTAGGCTGGCGATCGAATACAATTTGATAGGGATAATTTTCATTAATTAAATTGCTAAAAAATTGCTTGACAGAAGGATATAATTCTCTAGCATTACCAGTAATAAATCGACTGTAATACATAGAATTAATCGAAATATATTCGGGGTTCCTTTCCTTTAAACTTTCGAGGGAATACCATCGATCGTCTGCTTCTTCTTCCGCAGTTTCCAGTTTGCCAACAAGCCAATTATTATCTTGGAACTGCTGTTTAAATACTCTTTTTCTGCCACCAATAAATGGCATTATTTCGCCTCTAAAGTTCATTTCTGGTACTTTATTCCAGTTCGGAGAGTAGTATGTGTATTCTATTGAACTACCTTGGGGAATATTTTCTTTGACCCATTCGAGAGCTATCATCCGTGGATCTTCTGCAAACCTCTTTGCTACATAAAAACTGCAAACTGTGTTGTAGCTTATGAGAATAACTAACAATATTGATACCACTATCCTATTTAGTTTTATTTTGTTCCAGAATGGACCAGATATGATTAGCCATAAAGGAACAATCGGCATAACGAAACGAGGTTCTACTCGGGGAAATGAAGCAAATTTATAATAGTAAACCAGCAATACAGAGAGCATTAATAACATTGCTTTCTTTTCCATCCAGTTTTGCTTTTCAGAGAAAACTAGATAAAGAGAAAACACGATCGCTATTGAAGAAATTAAGAGTGATGGCCATCCAATAATTGTGGGAAGAGTTAAGAAAAATTGCCAGTAACTATGTCCCTTTTCGCCACTATATACGGGAGTTATAGTGTAGTTGTATAAAAAATCAGATATAAAGGTAGAATAATCAAGTAATGCAAAGGGATTGCCAGCTACAAATCCAATAACGACCATAGATAATCCCAGGAAGAGTTTCTTACTAAAAAGTAATTTCTTCCATGAGATAGAACTTAGTGCAAGCACATGAGCTACAACAATCGCGATTCCTATAGCCAATCCGTTATATTTAGTAGCTGTGGCAATTCCCGTAAAAAACCCAGCTAATGCATAGTCAGATAAACGACCTTTTAAGAGTATATTTTGAGTGAAGTAAAAAGCTACTAACATCACAAATATAACTGGTATATCTGTCGTTAGATAGTGGCTATGGACTATAAAGTTAGCACTAGTAGCAAAAACAAGTGTAATGATTCGAGCTGGAAAAAGACCAAAAAATCTTTTGGTTATCTGAAACACCAGAATGAGCGAACCTAAAAAAAGAAAAACCGTTAAAACTCTAGACCAACTTAGTAATAAAGGATCGATAGTATCTGAAGATATATGGAAGATTTTTTCAAAAACTTTTAATGGTAAACGAGCTAGAAAAAAAATGTAATATGTATAGAAAGGTGGCTTAAGAAAATAACCAGGATTGAGTGGTATTTCTCCTTCTCTAAAAAGCCCCCTAAAAGCCATTTGGTCGGGATGCCAAGATTCCAATCTGCCCCAATTAATTCCATATAAACAGAAAAAAAATCCCCCCAGAAGGGCTGTTATTAGAAAACCATCTAACTTGATTCTTCTCAAACGATGCAGGAGGTTCATTTGTTTAGCTTAATGCTTTTTTAACAACTTACTATCCTCTAAGTAGATATTTAGTGATGAAAACTACAGATTGACTGTATATTTAATTGCCATGATCCAAATTGGAGCCTTGATTGATTTTCTCAAATCTTTATCCAACCTGTCAAAATCATTGTGGTGGACTACTAGAGAAAATGAGTGTATTTAAAAGTCTTAGTGTTTTTTTACTGGCGATTTTAACTGTCCTATTTTTGGGTATAGAGTCGGCTTTGGCACATACTCCACACGATCAGATATTCGAGGTAGACATATCTCCAACTTATGACCAAGACCAAACTTTATTCATTCATAGTCCCACTGAAGGGGGTTTACTAAAGTCAGAAGATGGAGGAAAAAGTTGGAAAATAATAGTCAAAGGTTTGAACAATAAATATGGATTATCTTCCTTAGATATCTCTTCTCAGTTCCCAAAAACTCTATTTTTATCATCCCTTGGAGATGGGATATACAAGTCACAAGATAAAGGAACTTCCTGGAGCCAAGTTAATCAAGGACTAGAAACTTTGAACATTAACCTCGTCTCCATTTCTCCCGACTCTTCGGATGTTGTTTTAGCTGCTGGAACTAAACAAGGACTCTATAAGACAAAAAACGGAGGAAAAAGTTGGTATCCCATTATAGATGGCGATAGCAAAATCACTGCTATAGCTTTTTTTCCTAAACAGCACGACAGTATAGTTATTGGGGATCGTCAAGGGATTCTCTACAAGTCTAACGATGAAGGGGAGAGTTGGAACCAAGTCTTTACTCTTCCCCAGAGTGAACCGATTAGAACTATAGTAATTTCCCCCAATTTTCCTTCAGATAAGACCTTTTTTGTGGGCACTGAAAAGGGTGGTATTTTTAAAACGGTTGATGGAGGCATCTCTTTTCAGGAAGTGAATGAAGGTCTATCAGATCGAGCTATTTTATCTCTCGCTATATCTCCCAACTATGGAACAGATTCCACTGTGTTTGCTTCCACCTGGCAGGGGGGGGTTTTTCACTCCAATGATAGAGGAAATACCTGGAGGAAATATAGTAGAGGTCTGACTAAAATCTCTCAAGCAGATGAATTTAAGGAACCTCATTTCAGAGACGTGAAAATTTCTCCAACATTTAGCGAGGATAAAACTATTTTCTTGGCAGCTTTCACTGGGCTATTCAAGTCAACAAATGGTGGTCGTGTTTGGGGGGAAATAGATATTGCCAATACGATAGCAGAAACTATTACAGGTATAGGATTATCACCAGATTATATAAATGACTCGACAGTTGCCATCACTACTTATTATAAAGGGATTTACATAAGCAATGACCAAGGGCTTACATGGACGGATATTAACAAATTTTTCGCCAAAGAAGATCAAGTTAAACATAATCGAATAAACTTTATAACCGGTCGTATGGTTTTTTCTCCTAACTATCGTTCAGACAAAACTATACTGTCAGGTTTCTGGGGTTATTTCCTAAAATCTACCGATGGAGGAAAGTATTGGCACAAAATTTCGCTAATTAAGCAATATGAGCGATTGAATAAGCCCAAGGGAGCAAGGCTATCTGAATTTGAACTAACTGTTTCACCGAACTTTGTCTCCGATCGAACTATTTATTTAGGGATGCATGCAGGTGGTATTTTTCGGTCAACTGATGGAGGTGAAAGCTTCTCGGTGGTGGGAACATTAGCTCCAGTTGGGATAGGAGGGAAAATATCCCTCAATTCTCTGGTTATATCACCAGATTTTTCCTCTGACAAAACACTATATGCGGGGGGTCCCATTGGCGTATATAAGACAGTAGATGGGGGTTTCACCTGGCAACCTGCAAGCAATGGTATTCCCTGGATGAATGCAAATAGAATCGCGTTAGCTATTTCACCTAGCTACCAAGTAGATAAAACTGTTTTTGCTGGTACTAAAATCGGTCTTTTTGAAACAAAAGATGGAGGAAAAAGTTGGCTGAAATTAGCCCAGACTGTTGATGGCGGGGATGCCTATATACAAGAGATTGGCATATCACCAAATTACCAAAGCGATCGAACATTCATTATTGCTGCTCAAGGGAAAGGACTATTTAAAACTGTTAATGGTGGAAAAACTTTTACTCGGATTAGTGATGATTTAACTGGACCAATTAAGTTTTCCCCATCATACTCGCTCGATCGGACTATTTATGCCTCCTCTGGAACAGAACTGTCTAAATCAACAGATGGGGGTAATAGCTGGCAAACTATTACCATTCCCTTCTCTAACTACAATTTTCTGACTATTTTATATCTTCGTTTAACTCTCTCCACTAAACTAAGATTTATAGCTGCTGTAATAGCTGCTTTAGTGAGTTATTTATTGCTGGGGTATTTGGGTTTGGAGAAGAAATTGCCCTTCAGGAAATCGCAAATAAGATCAGGCGGAGCTTTTACCGTATTTATTGTAGTATTGATTCTCTTTTCAGGAGTGTTATAGTTCCTGAAGAGTCGGCTCAAAATTCAGCAGGGGAAACAGGGTCAGCCGAAACTGAGCTTCAGACTCCTCCCACAGATTTTTGTTTCACTACCAATATTTCTGACAAAAATATTTATTTACTTTATGTTGTTCTCTAGAATCTTCTACCCGCGCTCTTGCAGCATTGTGTTTGCGCTGTAATTTTGTTACAGGCTTTAACGAGGCGCGATCTCATTACCAAAAAACATTGTACCAAAGAAGAGTTCCAGCAGTTAGTGACCGAAGCTTTTGTGGGATGGTTAATCACTGACGGTTATGGTGCTTACCGTTATTAAGTTAGCTCGTAAAGGATTGAGTCCTCCCCTACTTCCGAGTGGAGTAGTTACTTAAATCTCAATTGTCATTAAACTTTCGTTTAACTCACTCTCATTTTTGATCTTGGGTGCGTAGTTTTAGCGCACCGCTTCGCGGATCTCTTCGAGATCGCTTTTAAGGGGGGGAGTGAACGGTTACACCTATATTGGCTAAACGTTGTCAAGTTATTCAGCAAACCCTAAGTAAATACTGTGTTATTTGAATGAATAATCAAGCTTTTCTCAATTTGTCTCCTATGAGAAGAAAACAAATCTGTCTATAATCTTTTAGATTCCTTACTTAGACAGAAATGATCGATTAAACTGCTTAAATATAAATCATAATAATTAAAATCGTTTGAGGAGTAAAATAGCGTAGTGCTATCCAAAAAATTATTAATTCGCTTTCTATATGTCTTTTGTTTGCCTTTGTTATCGGCTTCTGTATTGACTGCCTGTAATTCTAATAATGAATCTGTTGAGCAAAAAAGCAATGGAGAGGTTCTCAAGCTACTATACTGGCAAGCACCTACTATTCTTAATCCTCATCTTTCCAACGGTTCTAAGGACTGGGAAGCTAGCCGTATTACCCTTGAACCTTTGGCGAGTTTTAATAATGATGGTGAACTAATTCCTATCTTAGCTGCGGAAGTACCAAATGAAGCAAATGGCTTAATTGCTGCTGATGGCAAGTCAGTTACTTGGAAACTTAAAGAAGGGATTAAGTGGTCTGATGGAACTCCCTTCACCGCTGATGATGTTATTTTTACTTACAAATTTGCCACTAACCCTGCAGTAGGTGCAATAACCGCAGGAATTTATCAGTCAGTTGAGAGTATAGATAAGATCGATGACTATACAATTCGTGTCAATTTTAAAGAGGTAAACCCTGCCTGGTTTTCTTTTTTTGTAGGTGTGGAAGGAACAATCTTACCCAAACATATCTTTGAAGAATACAATGGGGCAAATGTCAGAGAAGCTCCTGCTAATCTTATGCCTATAGGTACTGGTCCTTATAAAGTAGCAGAGTTTAAACCAGGAGATATCGTAGTTTATGAACCTAATTCCGAATTTCCTAGTGCAGACCAACTAGCTTTTAAACGGGTTGAACTTAAAGGTGGTGGGGATGCTACTTCTGCTGCTAGGGCAGTCTTACAAACAGGAGATGCAGATTTTGCTTACAATCTTCAGGTAGAAGCTGCTGTCTTGAGACAATTGGAAGCTGCGGGGAAAGGTAAAGTTGTTTCTAATCCAGGTGTTGGAATGGAGCGTATTATGCTGAATCAGACCGATCCCAATAAAGCTACTGAATCAGGAGAACGTTCTAGTTTAAAATTCCCTCATCCTTTTTTGACAGATCTCAAAGTGCGTCAGGCATTATTTTTATCTGTCGATCGCGATACTATAGCCGAGCAACTATACGGGGTTACAGGGCAGCCAACTGCTAATTTTTTGGTTGCGCCACCAGAGTATGTTTCTCCTAATACTAGTTACGAATTTAATCTGCAGAAGGCTGCTACTTTATTGGATGAAGCTGGTTGGAAAGATACTAATGGAAATGGCACTAGGGATAAAAACGGAGTGGAAATGAATGTATTATTTCAAACTTCCGTTAATCCTTTACGTCAAAAAACCCAGGAAATTATCAAACAAGCTTGGCAGTCTATTGGTGTGGGCGTAGAACTCAAAAGTATTGATGCGAGTATTTTCTTTTCTAGCGATCCTGCGAGCAACGATACCGTAGAACATTTCTATGCGGACGTACAGATGTTTACTAGGTACATTAGTATGCCAGATCCTTTAGGTTACATGCAAACCCTCACTTGCCAACAAATACCCCAAAAAGCTAATGGTTGGGTGGGGGATAATGCTCCTCGTTATTGCAATCCCGAATACGATCAAATGTGGCTAAAAGCTAAGACAGAACTCGATCGCGAACAAAGAAAGCAAATTTTTATCCAGATGAATGACTTATTAGTTAATACAGCACAGACTATACCTCTAATTCATCGCTCTGATGTGATTGGGGTTGGTAATAATCTAGATGGTTTGGACATGACTCCCTGGGATACAGTAACCTGGAATATTATGAATTGGCATCGCCCTGAGTAGAGGCAGAGAAGCAGGGGAGCAGGGGAGCGGAGGGGCAGAGGAGATAAAGTTAGATAAAAGTAGGGTGGGTAAAGCTAGTTGGTCAACATCTTGGCAAGGCAAAACTAAGTTTTTCTCACTTTAGCAAAGTGTAAGCTTGATTGTTAATTTATGTAGGTTTTTGATGAAAATAGGGATTGTTGGTTTGGGTTTGATTGGTGGTTCTTTGGGATTAGATTTAAAAGCCCAAGGACATGAAATCTTGGGTGTTTCTCGTCAAGCAACTACCTGTCAGACTGCTTTAGACAAAGGCGTAGTAGATCGGGCAAGTACAGATTTAAGTCTGTTAGCAGCAGCAGAAATAGTGATTATCTGTACCCCTATCGGTGCGATCGCTCCTACCTTAGCCAAACTTGTTCCTCATCTTCAAACAGAAACTATTGTTACCGATGTAGGTTCAGTGAAACAACCTATAGTTGAGGCTTGCACTTATTTATGGTCTAATTTTGTGGGGGGACATCCTATGGCAGGCAATACCAATCAAGGTATTCATGCAGCCCAAACCAAGTTATTTACCGGCGCAGCCTATGTTTTTACTCCTACAGAAAAAACGCCAACAGCATTAGTAGAAAAATTGGCATCTCTAGCCCGTTCCCTTGATACAATAACCTATATTTGTCCTCCCGAAGTTCACGATCGCGCTGTGGCTTGGATTTCTCATTTACCAGTAATGGTTAGTGCTAGTTTAATTCAGAGTTGTCTACAAGAAAGCAATTCCCAAGTTTTACAATTAGCTCAAAAACTCGCTAGTTCAGGATTTTGTGACACTAGTAGAGTTGGTGGTGGCAATCCTGAGTTGGGTATGATGATGGCAAAATATAATCGTCAGGCACTTCTGCGATCGCTAAAACAATATCGTCAAAACCTGGATGAAATAATTATACAAATTGAACAAGAAAACTGGGATAATTTAGAACAAGTATTAGAAATTAATCAGCAAGCCCGACCAAAGTTTCTTAATTAACCAGGTTAAATTAAATATCCTTAGTTGAGAAACTATTCGCTTCTCCCTTGCTCAAATAGACAATGTCACATCCAATGACGAAAATTTTATGCCTTCTTTGCGCGAGAAAATCGCTTTTTATCTTGAGGACATAGAAACTAGCTTAGGTTTAGCAGTTAATTTAATTGTGCTTGGGTTGATTCTGCTTTCTTCTGGTATCTTTGTTGCTCAAACCTACTCTCTTTCTCCTCAATTAGCAACTATTTTTCATGTTCTCGATCTAACTATTTTAATTATTTTCACTATTGAATATTTTCTGCGTTTTTGGTCTGCAAAGCATAGACGTAAATTTTTCTTTAGCCTTTTTTCTCTTATAGATTTAGTTGCTATATTGCCTCTACTATTAGGGGTAATGGATTTTCGGTTTATTCGTGTTTTTCGCTGGTTTCGTATCTTACGTATAATCAGATTTTGGCGATTAGAAACTAAGTTATTTGGGATTAAAACTCAAGATGGTATTATTTTTGCGCGGATTTTTCTGACACTTTTTTCTTTAATCTTTGTTTATGCTGGCTTGATTTATCAAGTAGAACATCAAATTAATGAGAAAAGTTTAAAAAACTTTTTTGATGCTTTTTACTTTGTAGTTGTCACTATGACCACTGTTGGTTATGGTGATGTTACTCCCCTATCAGAAGCAGGAAGAGCTATGACTTTATTAATGATTTTGACAGGAGTATTATTTATTCCTTGGCAATTAAGTGAATTAATTAAACAAGTTCTTAAAACTGTTAATTTAGTTGATAAAAAATGTCCTAATTGTGGTTTATCCCGTCACGATCCTGATGCTAAATTCTGTAAAGAGTGTGGGGTAGAATTACCTGAAGCTGGCTTTAATAGCAATTAGAATAATGAGAGGAATTTATGGAAAGAGGATTACTTTGGTTGCCTTTACTAGCAGTATTTGTTTGGCTAGCAAGAGCAGGTTGGAATGAATATCAAAAAGTAGAAAAATATCGTGTTTGGGCAGAGAAATTTGATAATGCCAAGTATGATATCTATGCTGTACTAGGAAAAAAAGGGCAGGAATTGACTTGGGGAAAACCAACTCGCAAAGGACTAATTGAAATAATTACTTTTTCCTTGACGGAAGTAGAAAAGATTACTTTACTAGTAGGCGATCGCCCTGTTGATTGGGACAATCCCCCCAGTAAAGGCAAAACCATGCTCGAATTCAGCTTAAAAGAGCAAGAAAAAAAGCTAAAAGTTCCTTTTACAGATGTTGCTCTTGCTGCTAAATGGGGTAAATATCTACAACAAGAGTGGCAAAAACTGTAAACGGATGAACTAACTAATTTTCTGGACTAAGAATTAACTCAGTTACTCAAAATGATATTCTAAGCACTAGGAGCCGAATCAGAGGAAGAAGATGTATTTTCTTCCTTGGGTTTTGAAGTTTTGTTGTTATAGGATTTTTTTCCCCTCCCAGAATATCGAGAAGATGGTTTACGGAACTTACGAGCATTTTGCTTATTACGTTCCGCTTTTTCTTTTTTTGCATTACGACGTTTAGACATTATGATCCCTCATTAAGACAATAAAACACCCCTGGGAAATTTCTAGCGTAATTAAGACTGTTGATTCCCAGAAGCGTCACCTATTTTACTTTGAAGATTAAAAACGCTAGTTTATAACACCTTCTCCTTCCGAGTTTTTACTTTTACGGAGCTCAGCCTGATTAACTTTTATTGACTTGCTCCTCTTCCACCTATGCAGACTTTTCCACATAAGCAAAACCTTTCATAAAAATCTACATTAAGATTAGTAGGTAAGTAAACCCACTTTAGACTATCATAATTTCCAATAAAGACTTCAGTCGGGTTTTCTTGGTTGCTTTTATAACAAAAAGTCTGTAGGCAAACCGACATAAACTAAATTCTCTCCTCAATCAGATTTTTGTAGAGATACAAGATTCTGGAGTGAAGCTCATAAATACCAGGAGAAGAAAATCTATCTATACTGAATATGAACTTTATCTTCTATCTTTGTTAACGCTAATTATCCTAACACTTTTATTGAAGATATATCGGTCAATTTTTTGAGACAACAAATTAAAAGTTACTAATCTTGCCAAAGACGACGACGAGTAGCACCATTAAAACGTTGATGACTATCTTGCAAAAGTTTAGGAATATCTAATTTCTCTGGACAGCGAGGAAGGCATTCTCCACAACTAGTACAACGATTGCCTTTGTTTCCAGGAAACCAATGACCTGCATTTTCTAACATCCGATAGCGATACTGACCATAATGCGTCATATCATAGGCAACAGCTAAATTACGAAGTCGAAGAATTTCAGGGATATTAATTCCTTCAGGGCAGGGAAGACATTGATAGCATTGACTACAAAGATCGCTGCTCAAACTTGTTTGTTTATGAATCTTTAAGCGTTGTATTACTTCTTGTTCTTGAACAGTGAGAGGATAATCTCGATCTGCTACTTGTAATGGTGTCACTAATTCTTGAGGGTTAGCAGCCCCTACGCTTAGAGTTGTAATACGACGATCGCTCAATAAAAAACGGTAATTTAATTCTAAAGGAGAAAAAGGCTGGCATAGCTCTTGTAAAGTTTCTGGCGGTGTATATAGCCTTCCTCCCTTATCTGCTGGAGAGATAATAAATACCCCCATATCTTTTTCTTGAGCTAAAGCGATCGCTGGTTGATTACGCTGCCAAAAATAATAGTAGTGAAGATTAATAAATGAAAATAAATTAGTTTTAATTACCGCCAAAATTAGTTCAAGAGAACCATGGGTAGAAAAACCTAAATAACCTATTTTCCCTTCTTTTATTGCTGTTTGGATTACCCGTAAACAACCACGGTCGCTACTTAACCACTCTAAATGTTGCCAGGTATTAATCCCATGGATAGCTAAACAATCTAGATAATCTACTTGTAATCTAGACAAGGACTCATCAATCCACTGACCCATCTGTTTTGCATCTGGTGTCGGCGGTAGTTTAGTAGTAATATAGATTTTCTCTCTGTATTTAGCTAGATTGTGTTTAAGAGTTTGACCGAGATACTTCTCACTTTGACCATAACCTCTAGCAGTTTCTAAATGATTAATACCTAATTCAATAGCTCTGGCGATCGTTGTCTCTGCTATTTGGGAAGATGCTAGACAGCGCATTGTTCCCAAAGAAAAAACCGATAACTGCAAATTAGTTTTGCCAAATCGCCGATATTTCATGATTACTTATTAGTCTATTATTTACTAGGTAATAACAACTAATCACCACCAGCACCACCTCGCTTAATTAAATCTTCTGGTCTAAGATTAGAAATAAATTCTCGAAAAGCTTTACGTTCTTCCTCATCCGCATCCTGATCTACAGGAATAGAAGCATCGGCTACTACTTCTTCCATTACCCAAATAGGACTTTCTGTTCTTAAGGCAACAGCGATCGCATCGCTGGGACGACAATCAACTTCTTTTTTGACTCCTGCCTGATTTAAGCAAAGAACAGCATAGAAAGTATTATCTCGTAAGGCATGAATAATAATTTTTTCCAAACTAATATCCCAAGTATCAAAAATATTAGCAATCAGATCGTGAGTGTAAGGACGAGGTGCTGGTTGCTTTTCTAAAGCATTAATAATTGCTCTTGCCTGATCCTGTCCAATAAAGATGGGTAATGCTCTACGCTCCGAAGCATCTTTCAATAATACGATGGGAGTACGGTGGACAGCATCTAAAGCAATGCCAGCAACTTTCATTTCTATCATTGGTTTAGTCTCTCAGATAAAGGAATTATGACCACACAAAACAAATCAATCAAGATAAATATTTCTACCCAGAGTTAAGGATATAGTTTATCTTGAACATCATAACTAGTAAAAATACTTAATCTAGTTAATACTAGAGATGCTGTTTAATTTCAGTATGCCCTAATTTATATTTATTGCTTTACTGCTCCAGAAAAAATTAAAGTCAGATACTAAAGATAAATATTAGGAACAAGGGTTTTTCGCTAGTATTTTTGCTTTGTTGACGTAACTTAGATCTAAATTATTAAACTTTAATTATATTTTCTATTTTCTCAAAAAATTATGTTCACAGGTTTAGTCCAAGGACTTGGTACAATTCATAGTCAAGGTCAAGATAGTTTGAAGATTACAATCGCCAGTCAAAATACCAAAGTGATTTTGGCTGATTTAGCGATCGGTGATAGTGTAGCAGTAGATGGAGTCTGTTTAACCGTAGAAGAGATTATCTCTAATAGTTTTATAGCAACAGTTTCTCCTGAAACCCTGCAACGTAGTACTCTCGGAAACAGAGTTATGACCGCAGACTACGTTAATCTAGAAACGTCTTTGAGGGTGGGAAGCAAAATTGGTGGTCATTTTGTTACTGGTCATGTAGATGGTATCGGCTGTTTATCCCAATCTATTTCTACCGATCGAGCTTGGGAAATGAGTTTCACTTCCCCTGCTACCATGAGAACCCAATGGAAAGATAAGATTGCTCCTTATTTAGTAGAGAAAGGTAGCATCGCTATTAATGGAATTAGTTTAACTGTTGCAGATTGCGCGGATGATGGGAGTTGGTTTAAAGCTGCCGTTATTCCTCATACCTACACCGAAACTAACTTATGTTATCTTCAGCCAGGGGATTTGGTCAACATAGAAGGTGATATTTTAGGAAAATATGTTGATAAATTAATTGCCCATCGCCTACCCACCTCTAGCAAGCAAGCAGAAGATATTAGTCTAAATTTTTTAACGGAGAATGGATACGTTTAATTGCGTAAGTAACAAGTTACTGAACTACTGAAATTAGCTTTTCTTCACCTCAGTGAACACGCTGAAATATTAAGATAGATTAACGTATTATTCATACTGTATTCCTGAAGAATTACATAAACTTTATGCAATTAGGGCATTTTCACTTATATACTGTACTTATGTAATTTCAACAGCAAATAATTATTAAACATCTACTAAATTAATTCACTAACTTCATGGATAATATCAATAACTATTTAAATTTCATCCAGCAAGAAATAGTCGCTGAGGAAAAAACAGTTAAAGTCGCTCGGCTAATTGTTTTACTAATTAAAATTGAAAAAGAATTATATACAGTTAAAAATACTCTAGGCAAACTTAAAGGAAATGAAGAAACTGATAATAGTTCTAATTCAAAAAATACAGTAGATGGAAAATTAGCTACAGTTGAGATGTTGTTGGAGAAGATTCGCAAAGCAAGATTAAATCTTAACTACTATTTTATCTAAATTTTATAGGATAACAAATAAAAATTGATTATTACTTGTATTGTTATACAAATAAATCTAAACATTTAATCAATATTCTTCTAGATATAATACTAGAGGAATATTTTTTGTTTCTGCCAAGACTTATGGTATGAATCCAAATCCTATTCTCAAAACCCTTTTATAATAATTCCCTTAAAATCTTGTGCCCCATCCTCTACTCTACCCGTTAAATAGGTTATCGTAACCAAATTTGATAGAATAATGAACCCAACTTGGTTAGGAATAGATCCTGGTTTAGCTATAGTAGGTTGGGCATTGTTAGAAGAAGTACAAATCGGCAATGCTAGATTGCTTGACTATGGCACGATCGAAACGAATAAAAAATTAACTACACCAGAAAGATTATTAGAAATTGAGCAAGACATGGTGGAGTTGATTAGTGAATTGCAACCCAGTCAAATAGCGATCGAAATGCCCTTTTTTGGTAGAAGTATCAAAGCAGCAGGAGGAGTACTTCAATCTTTTGGGGTAATCAATTTAGTATGTTACCGAGAAATAGGAATTGTACCAGTTTATCTGCATCAATCTAGTTGGAAATGCCATCTTGGTTATGGCAAAGCCGATAAGAAAGAAGTGGCAAGCATGATTCAAACCTTATTTGCTCTGGAAACTTTGCCTATTGATGATAGTGTTGATGCTATTGGGATTGGTTATGCAGGATTATGTGGTTTAAGAAATAATATTAAGTAATTTTATTTATATTTTATTGTCAATACAAAAGGAAAGCGATCGCCTTAAGAATTAAAGCGATCGCTTATTTAGCAAGCTCCTATTATTGAATTCTTAGTGGTATTTACATTGTTGTATAGTATCTGTCCTTGTTTACAATTATTTTCATGACTTATGTTGGTGCGAAAAATCAGATAAATAGCACAATTTTCTGTTAATTAAGTATCATGTAATTTATTAGCCAAAACCTATTTCTTTGTCTTAACAAACATTAATACTTAATAGTGATGAAGAGTATAGGCTATTATCTGAATTAAGCAGTTAAATTGGTATCTATCTCTGTTAACTTAATAACATTAGATTCTTTTTGTACTATTTGTGCATCTTGTTCCGATTTTTTAAAATCTATAGCGAACAGTTCATGTAACTTATAGAGGCGATCGACTGAGCTATATTTTTTCATTATTGATTTGCTCCGCTTTTGAATTCTACACTTTCTAAGTTACGGGAAAAAAGTAACTAATTAGGGACAAAAAGGTAAAAAAATAGATATAGAAAAATCGTGATATTACTATGGCTTTTATCATAAAATCAATCAACAGCCAAAAAGGTTTTTATACATAGAATACAGTAATTGTTAATCAATATTAAGCAGGTCGCAATGTAGTTAAATTAACAATTAAATCAATCGATCTAAATCTAGTATAAAAATTGTTACAGAAACTTTATTTTTTTGGTCAATTATAGTAACATGACTAGCAATTTCTAGAGTATCAGAATGACGATACGAATTAGGTAGAAGGCGAATTTGAGATAAAGATACATCAATTAGCATAGGCATCTTGGCTACTAAAATACCTATAGATTCGCCCATAATATCTTTAGTAATAATGAAATAGCCATTAAAATTAGCTCGATCGATTGGGCTACTTTTAAATAATTTTTGTTCTAAATCAACTATCGTTACTTCGCGATCGTCTAAATGGGTAAGATTAACGTGACTAAGCCCACTGCCATAAACCGAAGTATATTTAACTACCTTTTTTACCTGATCGATCGGTAACGCCAAAGTAAGCTTGCCAACTTCAAATACTAGTAATTTGAGTAGAGAGGTAGCCGTAGAAGTAATAATATTCTCGGACTTATCTTGAAGCTGATAATTAGTAAACATAATAATTTTTAGTTTAGTACTGAAAAATAACTAAATTTAATGATTAGTTCTGACTAAATTTTTAATTTCTCGTAGAAACTCTTCTTCGACATAAGGTTTTGTAAAAAAGGCAATTGCTCCCAACTGGTTAGCTAAATTACGATGTTTTTCACTACTACGAGAAGAAAGCATAGCTACAGGAATATGTGCTATTTTGCTATCTTGACGATGAACATCAAGAAATTCAAAACCATTCATAATCGGCATTTCGATATCGCAAATAATTAGACTTACTTGCGGATTTTGTTGTAGCTGCTCTAATGCCTCTTTTCCATGTCTAGCCTGTAATACTCGATATCCTTTCTTTTCTAAGGTTAGGGTCATAGTTTTGCGTAGAGCAGAGGAATCATCAATAATTAAAACGTTTAAACCTGATATTGTTTTGGCTGTAGATTGAGAATCCTTTTCAGAATCGCTATTTTTCTGCTCCAGTATTGTTTTTAATTCAACAACAAATTCTTGTTCAATGTAGGGTTTTGTAAAGTAGCCACTTGCTCCTAACTGCTTAGCTAGATTACGATGTTTTTCTCCACTCCGAGAGGTAAGCATAATTACAGGAATTTTAATTAGCAAAGAATCTCGACGGCGAACACTGAGAAATTCAAAACCATTCATATTAGGCATCTCAATATCACAGATAATTAAATCAGTATCTGGATAATCTTTGAGTTGCTCTAAAGCTTGTCGCCCATCTCCTGCTTGTAACACTCGATAGCCTTGTTTTTCTAAACTCAAAGCCATAGTTCTTCTTAGAGCAGTAGAATCATCAACCACTAATATTGTGGGAGTATTGACTATTTTAGTAGAAGCTGTTTCTAGCTGATTATTTTCTGTGTCTAAATCCAGGGTATCAGATAGTTCTAAAGGAGTAATGGTATTTAAGCGATTTCGCTCTTGAATTGTACTTAATCCCAGAACTTCATCGAGCAGTACAACTCCATTGATAACTGGAAGTAGAGTTCCATCCCCTAAAATAGTGCAGCCATAAGTATAGCTAGGAGGAGTAATTGCTTTGCCAAAAGGTTTAATAACTAACTCTTGTTCAGTAATTAGTTTGTCAATTTCTAGGGCGAATAGTTGTTGTCCCAGACGTAATAACAATAGAGGTAATGCCCAATCTGTGGGAGGAGCAACTGTATCAAAAGTTTTACTCCGCAAACCTGCTGAATAAATAGTACAGTTATATTTAAGCAAGTCTTTAACTGCATAAATAGGAATCAGTTGTTGATTCCAGAACAAAAATCTCTGTCTGCCAGATAGTTTTAATTGATCTGATTTAGGAATAATTATTTCTTCAATACTATCTGAAGGTATAGCAAAAGCTGTTAAACCCAAAGAACAGACTAGTAATTTGGCAATGGTAAGAGTAAGAGGTAACTGAAGTGTGAAAGTAGTTCCCTTATCAGGAAAGGAATTAACTTTAATTGTGCCTTTGAGCGATTGCAGTTGAGAACGAACTACATTCATCCCTACACCACGTCCAGATAATTCACTAACCTTATCTGCTGTAGAAAATCCTGCCTCAAAAATTAAGTCTAGTATTTCTTCTTTAGTAGCTATTTGGACTTGTTCGGCTGATAATAAACCTTGTTTAATTCCTTTGCTGGCAATTTTATTTAAATTAAGTCCTTGTCCATCATCCCGAATTTCAATAATAGTGTGATTTCCTTGATAATAAGCACGAATAGTAATTTGACCTTTTTCTGATTTACCCTTTTGATGGCGGATTTCAGGTGACTCAATGCCATGATCGAAGGCATTACGAAGCAAGTGCATTAAAGGATCGTAAAGCTTTTCTAATACAGCTTTATCGACTAGTACTCCTGTTCCAGCCATTTTGAGAGTAACAGGTTTTTTATACTTACTCGATAAATCACGCAACATACGAGGAAAAGGTTGCATAATCTGGTCTAAAGGTAACATCCTTGCCCACATTAGCTCGTCTCGCATTTGTCCAAGCATCTGACGTTGTTGCTTGATAGTTAAGTCAGATTGTTTAGCAAACAGAGCAATATCCTCAACTCCTTCTTCTAGCTGCATCATTTCCTCTAATACTTTCTGGAATAGAGTATGCAGAGCACTGTAGCTATCCATTTCCAAAGAATCAAATTCAGTTTGATTGGTATTAATTGAAGAAAAATGATCTTTGGTAGAAGAGAAGAAGTTAGTGCTAAGTCGTTCTGAATTTACTAACATCTTGTCAGACAGTTCTCTTAACTGGACTGTTATTTGCTGAAAGCGAGTAAACTTGTGGACTAATTCCTTGACATTATCTTGAAGTTGTTCATTTTGTAGAGATAGGCTATTGCGATTAATGACTAATTCGCCAATGAGATTATTCATTCTCTCTAAACGATTTAAGTCAATTCTTACAGTTAAATTAGCGATTTTATGGTCTTCATCTTGGTTTAACTGGGGAACACCAGTCACCGCAGGCTCCGTCGTCTTACGGCGGAGTAACGGTGACTTAGCTTTATTGTCTTTGGTTTTAGATAGTGCTCCTGTTGATTTGGATGGAGATGCCGATATGAGATTGCTTGCTGCAGGGAGTAGCCGATCGTAAACTTCTTTAATAGATTCGATCGCTTCATCTAAGTTATTTGGCTGAAGTATTTCTTGTCGATCGATTTCCGAAGATTCTTGTTGTTCAGTAGGATGATCGGAATTATCGGAATTATCTTTACTAGTAGATGAAAGTTGAACTGGAGTTTCTAGATCATTCCCAAAGACACTATCGAGAGAAATAAGTTCTGATGTTGATTCATGACTAACAGTAGTTGAATCTGTCTCTTCGGTAACGGTGTTTAAATCATCCCCAAAGACGCTATCGAGAGAAATAAGTTCTGGTATTGGTTCGTCGCTAGTTGGGGTTGAATCTGGCTCTTCGGTAATGGTATTTAAATCATCTCCAAAGACGCTATCGAGAGAAATAAGTTCTGGTATTGGTTCGTCGCTAGTTGGGGTTGAATCTGGCTCTTCGGCAATGGTATTTAAATCATCTCCAAAGACGCTATCGAGAGAAATAAGTTCTGGTGTTGGTTCGTCGCTAGTTGGGGTTGAATCTGGCTCTTCGGCAATGGTATTTAAATCATCCCCAAAGATACTATCTAAAGAGAAAACATTCTGAGATTCTGCGTTTTCCGAAAAAGTCGATCGCTCAGATTGGGAAAGAGCTAAAAGAGCAGCAGAAGGTTCTCCTCCTTGTTGTCGATCGCCTGCTAAAATCAAATCTCTAGCTGATTGGCAATCTGCTAACAACAACTTACCTATTTCCACAGCCTTTTCTGGATATTTATTAAGAGCAGTTATGGCAGCTTGAGCAATTGCGTCAAAACCAGGTAAATTAATTAACTCAGCCAATCCCACAAATAATTCTGCTTGAGTTTGTACTTCTGTGATAACTTCATAATTATTGGGCTCATTTACTACTTGAGTTAAACGCTCAAGAGATTGAGCAACATCTACTTCAAAAATGGAAGAAACAACATCAATTCCTAAATCTGCAGAAGTAGGAATATAGTTATCAGCTTCTTTAAGCGCATCTCCTAATAATTCTTCTAAGTGAGCAAATATAGGTTCAGCATTAACGAGTGCAGATTGAGCATCAAAATTTCCTGTCTCCATTTGTTCGGTAAGAGGAGAGCGAAGACAGTCATAGGCTTCTAATAATAAGCTTTCTAATTCCGAGTCAAACTCAACTTTATCGCTATAAAGAGCTTTAAAAAAATCCTCTAAACGATGGGCTAGAGTTTGAATTGCATCTAAATCAACACTTGCTGCTCCTCCTTTAAGAGAATGAGCAGCTCTCATTAACTCATGAACTTGATTGGTACTACGATCTTCACTGAGATTTAGTAACCCAGTTTCGAGTACTTGAAGAAGTTCTTGAGCTTCTTCAATGAAAAACTGATAAGCTCGATCGCGAATATCAGAGTTAAGAGACATGGTTGATTAGGTAGTAGTTAGTAGTTAGTAGGTAATAGGTAATATAGTGAACGACTCCGAATTCCGAACTGATAACTAGGTTTTAAATTGTCCAATACCAGCTTGTAATTTCTCAGCAGTTCGACGCAACTCCTTAATCGAAGTCGATACTTGAGTTGCTGATTTAGAGTTTTCTTCAGCAATGATAGCTACATCTGCAATAGTTGTACTTACTAGTCCTGAAGTTTCTGCTTGAGCGATCGCAGCTTGGGCAATTGCTCCTACTAGTTGACTAATTTCATGACTGGCAGCATTTATTTCTGTCAAACTTTGACGAGTTTGTTGAACTAACTGGGTACCCACTTCTACTTGTTGAGTTCCTCGGTTCATTGCTTCTACCACTTCATTAGTTTCTAATTGGATTCGAGTAACGAGGTTGTCAATTTCTGTGGTCGCTTCTGCGGATTGAGCAGCTAGAGAACGAACTTCATCGGCAATGACAGCAAATCCTTTACCTTGTTCTCCTGCTCTTGCTGCCTCGATAGATGCTTTTAAAGCGAGTAAGTGAGTTTGGGCAGCAAAACGACCAATCAAATTCACAGCTTGAGAAATGGTTCGAGATGATTCTCCTAGTTGTTTCACTTTTTGAGCAGCTTGATTTACTGTTGTTTGAATAGCGTTAATTTCTGTTACAGTTCGGTTCATGGCTTCATCACCAGCAGCAATGTTTTGATTGGCATTCTGAACAGCAGATTTCGCTTGAGCAGCATTAGCAGATATTCCTTTAATTGATTCGCTCATTTTTTGAATTTGAATCATACTGAGAGAAATTTCTTCTGCTTGTTTGACTGCTTCTTGAGCTAAGTTGCTAATAACTTGTTCATTTTCACTAGTATTTGCTTGTACTTCTAGAGATACGGCTTTTACTTGGTTAACAATTTTATGGAGATTTTCAATAGTAGCGTTATAAGAATCAGCAATAGTGCCAATTTCATCCTCTTGAACCTGAGCGCGGATGGTTAAATCTCCACGACTCACAGGATCTACTTCCATCAATAGTTGTAAAGCTCGTTGTTGTAGATGTTCTCTAGCTTGTTTTTCTTTTTCCTCTTCTACTTTTAACTGTTCTAAAAAGCTCAGTCGAGCAAACGCAGAACTGATCTGATTAGCTATTTGAATCACAAAGTCAATTTCACTAGTCTGCCAATGACGAGGCGAAGAACATTGATGAACAATCAGAAAACCATCGAGTTTGCCTTGAAGTAAAACTGGTGTCATTACATTAGCTTTGATAGCCAAAGATTCTAGCTGCTGACGATGAGAGTCAGTTAACTCTACTTCTTCCCAATTGTCGATCGCAGCGATTTGACCTTGTTCATATTTTTGAGCATAGGGTTGAGAAAAATAGGGGTCATTAATTTCTGTTCCCAAGGTTGAGGGATAATCTACAACTACAGATTCAGCCGTAACAGTTCCTTGCCAATTTTGGTCAAATTGATAGTAAATAACCCGATCTACTCGTAATATCTGTTTAATTTCAGCAACTGCTGTCGCTAAAATCTCGTTTTTATCTTCTTTCTCGTTAATGCTTTGGATAATTCTTTGCAAATTTTTTGCTTCTTCTGCCTTAATCTGTTCTTGTTCTAATAGTTCTTTAACTTGAACAATAAGATTGTTTAAACCATAAGCAAGGGTTTGGACTTCAACAGTTCCTTTAAATTGAGCTTGTACATCTAAATTGCCTGCTGCTGCTTGTTCTGCAGTAGTAGCTAAATTGACCAAAGGTTGAGAGAGCGGACGAGATAGAAGGGAAATAATGATGGTGGCGATCAAACCAACTACTAGTACATTGACAATTAAAACTGAAGTTAATTCATTACCCACAGTTCCTAAGTCTTCATCATCCATTGAAGCTACTGCCACCCAATCTTGCTCTTGAAAAGGTATTAACTTATAGTATTTATTCTTATAAGCAAAGGAAACGATTATCTGTTGGGCAGAATCAGCATTAATTTTTAAGTGCTGAACAGAAAACTCTTGTTTTAATTTTGTCTCAAGCTCTTTTAGGTTATTTTGTTTTTGTAAAATTAAAGAAGCAATGCGGGCTAAATCATCTCCACCTAAGATTTCTTGCTCTTGGCTTAATTCTTCTGATGTAACTATGTTAATGCCATTGTTAAGTTCAGGTGAAATAATTTGAACTATCTGGGAATTTTTACTTCCTGGATTACGAATCGAACTAATAATTTGAGGATTACTAGCAACGACTTGAGGAATTTTGATGGCTTTGTCTAATAACTGTTCGATCGTATCCTTAGCCAAAATAGCTTGATTTTCTAATTGTTGTTCAATCTCTTCTTCAGCAGTTTTGTGGATTAGACGATAGCCCAAAAAACTAGAAAGAGCTAAAGTTCCCAGAATTACTGGCAAAACGATCGATAGAAGCTTTATTTGTAGACTAGTTTGCCTAGATTTACGAAGTGAGGGCGATCGATAAGTACTATATTGAGCATGAGTTAACTTCCTAGTATGGGAATTAGGAGAAGACGATAAATCTTTTTTTTGAGAGTCTAAGGGAGAAGGAGTAAGAGTCATGGAAAAGATAGGGGGCGGAAGTAGTAGTTAGTTACTAATTAGTAGGCAATAAGGAATGACTTTGAACTACCAACTGGAAACTAGGAATAGTTTGATTAGCTGATTTTAAATTTGCTGACACTATCTTGTAACTCTTGTGCTACAGAAAGTAACTCTTGGAAAGAGTTAGACACTTCACTAACTTCAGAAGACGTTTGGTTAGAAATAGCTGCTACTTGAGTCATGGTATTACTAACAGTTTCTGAGTCTTGAGATTGCTCAATCGTAGCTTGAGCGATACTATTAACTAAATGGTTAATAGTATCGCTCACAGTAGAAATTTGGTTGAGATAGGAACGAGTTTCGTCAACTAGTTTTGTCCCCATAACTACTTGTTCTGTACCAGATTCCATTGCTGCTACTACCTCATTAGTTTCTGCTTGAATTTCTGCTACCAAGGCTTCAATATCTGCTGTCGCTTCGGCAGACTGTCTGGCTAGACTACGTACTTCATCTGCAACTACAGCAAAACCTCGTCCTTCTTCTCCTGCATGGGCTGCTTCAATGGAAGCATTTAATGCTAGTAAGTTAGTCTGATCGGCAAAACTACTAATTAGGTTGACCACTTTGGAAATCTTTTGGGAAGACTCACCCAAACGCTTAACTTTTTTGGCTGTCTCGGCTACAGTTTCCCGTATGGTGATAAATCCTTCTACTGTTCGGTTCATAGCAATATCTCCAGCATGAACCGTTTGGGCTGCTTCTTTCACAGCTGCTTCTGCTGCTTCTGCATTACTCGATACCGCCTTAATCGATTTATTCATACCTTTAATCCGCTCTAAAGCACTGGCAATTTCTATAGTTTGCTGAAATGCACCCTGAGATAGTTCTTGGATAGAATTGTCTTTAGCGCGCGTAGTCATAGCTACTTGTTCAACAGCTACTTGTACTTGTGTTACCAGTTTTCGTAAGCTTTCAATGGTAGCGTTATAAGAGTCAGCGATCGTACCTATTTCATCATCTTGTACTTGAGCGCGAATGGTTAGATCTCCGCGACTCACGGGGTCTACTTCCATTAAAAGCTCCAAGGCTCTACTTTGCAGTTTTTCTTTGGCTTCTTTCTCTTTTTCTTGAGCGATTTTCTCTTGTTCCAAAAGACTTGCTTTATCTAAAGCCATACTCAATTGGGTTGCTACTTGAGCTAATAAGTCAATATCGCTTTCTTGCCAATTTCTGGGATTAGCGCACTGATGAGCAATTAATAAACCAACTAACTTTTCTCTTTGTATTACTGGAGTAACCAAACTGGCTTTCACAGCAAAAGGTTCTAGTTGTTTAAGGTGGCAATCAGTTAAGTCAGCTTCATAAATATTATTTGTTACCTGAATTCTGCCTTGCTGATACTTTTCTACATATCCTTCAGCAAAACATGGGTCATGAATTTCTGCTCCTAAGCTAGCAGGATATCCTTCATTAACAGATTCTGCTTTAACTGTTCCTTTCCAGTCATCATCAAAAGCGTAGTAAATTACTCGATCGCTTTGTAGAGCAACTCGACTATCTTGTACAGCTATATTGAACAATTCTTGGGGTTCGAGGACTTGACCCATAAGCAAAACAAGGTCTTTAAGTAAACGAGAACGTTGAACATCTAGGCGCAATTGCTCTTCGTTACTTTCGAGGGAATCTGCCATCACATTGAAGGTACTAGCGAGCAAACCTAGTTCGTCTGTAGTGTGAATCATTGCTCTAGCTTTAAGATTACCTTCAGAAAAGTCTTGAGTAATTTGTTGCAATTGTTGGATAGGAAGAGCGATCGATTTTCCCAAGATTCTGGTTAATGACCACAAAAGCAATACAACTACTAAACCCAAAGAAATCTGAATCAACAAACTATTCCAGAAAATTCCTTCAATAGTTGCTTTGGCTGTACCATAAACAATTACACCTACTGGATTTCCAGCTTGATTAGCTATAGCTTTAGCTGCTAAAGCATAGGACTGTTTGTCTATTTTTCCTTGAGCAGTAACTATTTCTCCTTGATTACCGACTGCTTTAGCTAGTAGAGATTCTGTTTCTAAAGGAACATTAATATTATCTGCGTGATTTGACTCTTGTTCTTTTCCCGCTTTAATAGCAGTAGCTAAACTATACTTTTCACTATTGGAGTCGTATAAATAGACAGCACTATAGCCTCTTTCAGCAAAAGCAGATACACTCTTCTCTACAATAGGTAGTTTGCCATTAACAATATCCCCCGATATCAAGACCCCAACTACTTTATTACTTCCGCTTCCTTTCACTGGAGTTGCTGTATAGCGAATTAAGGCATCCGCATCTTTAAAGCCTTCTGGTAGTGGAGGAGACTCTTTAGCTAGTTCCTGCCAACTGACTATTTCACTAGTTTTAATTTGTTGGGGATTACGTAAAACTGCACTAACTAAACCATGAGGATCAAAAAGCTCTCCTGTGCGATTAGCATTAGCATTAAGAATAATTCTTTTGTCTTTACCTACTAGAGTGGCATATTCAATCTTTCTTGCCGTAATTTCATTTTTGAGAATCGCCTGAACTTGATTTTGCAAAATGCTAGATAAAGGCTTTCCTTGAGCATTAATTTCTGCTGCCTCTATAACAGCTTGATTATCTGACTGTCCCCGAAAACCGAATCCCATCTGGTCAATTTTGATGTTGTATTCGATATTTGTTACTGATAGCTGAGACTTAACTGTTTTAAAAAGCTCAGCTTGTAACCCTTGACGCAGAACTATTCCCCCCGCAGCCACTACCACTGTTAACGCACCCAAACTTAACCAAGGAATAATTCCTGTTTTCTGACTGATCGGCAGATTGTAGAGTTTTTTTAATAAAGCGGGTTCTGTAGAAATCCCTACTTTATGCTTTGCTTGATTGATCATTGTTTTCTGAATCATTATTTGTCCAGGAAAAATTAGAGTTAGATATTTTGGTTTGATTCCTTGTGTTTTCTTGTCCGCTAAACTCTGGAGGGATAGGAGTCATGGAAATAACCTCAACAAAATTTAAATAGTTTCTCTAGTGATTAGTTAGGTAATAAAAATAAAAATTTTCTGTAATGTAGTTGATGGATTTTGTTTGACTGCAACTCCAATAATTTATATATGCTCAACTGCTTATTAATTGTCGATCGAGCTATCTATCTCTGAGACATAGCAGAAAAAATAGCGAGACCGTTAAGAGTCCAAATTGTTTCTCCATCTGGTTTAAGCCAATAACCTCGCAAAAAAGGGGCTAATTCATTACTAATAGCAGAAGCAGGAGGAGACTGTATGGAATCCGAATTACACCATTCAATATCCTCTACTTGACTAATAATTAAACCAAGGCTAGTTTTTTCTATTGCTTTTGCCTTGGCATTTTTAGAATTATTTTTAGATAAAACTAAAGCATTATAGTGAGTATCATTAATCCCTGTTTCGTACCAAGAATTTAGCCCAATTAAATGTCCTAAATCTAACATCCACAGTATTTCCCCCCGCCAATTATAAATTCCCATCACCCAAGGGGACATTTCTGGAATTGGAACAATGTTACCAACAGGAATTTTGAGTACTTCAGTGATCTGCTCAATAGGTAACATTACTTTAGTGTCAGGTTCGAGGCGAAACCTCAAAAACTGATCTTCTTCATTTTTGTGCTGAAGAAGTTCTGTAGATAATGAGGGATTTTGGTTTAAATTAAAATCTGACACCATACATCAATATCCTTGCAATAGGTGATTCAATTGGCAATAAGCTCTTTAACTTTATTAACTAATTGTTCTTGATCGATTGGTTTAGAAATATAAGCATCTGCTCCTTGTTTCATACCCCAAAACTTATCCATTTCTGTGCCTTTAGTCGAACAGAGGATAATCGGTATCTTATTGGTATTTTCCTCTCCTTTTAGCTGTCGGCAAATTTCAAAACCACTTCTTCCTGGTAAAACAATATCTAAGACAATTACATCAGGTCGAGACTGTTCTATTTTTTCTAGGGCTTCTTCTCCACTGATAGCAATTGATACATTAATACCTACTTGTTGCAAACAACTAGTGATTATAGACCTCTCTGTAGCAGAATCATCAACAATTAATACTGTCCCCATATTGGTAGCCACCTTTATTCTTGAGCCAAATAATAACTATATAAATAGTAATTGAAATAGATTAAATATCAGATAGACATTATCTAGGATTCCCTTAAATTCGGTTAAACTAACATTTTAATCATTAAAAAAATTCAATTTTCACTAGCTAGATAGCATATTTTGATACTTTTTGTTTGAGACATTTATTAATTGTCTCAACGACAAGGTCTTCTTGTACTGGTTTATTCATAAAATCTGTTGAGCCTACCATTTTGGCACGGACTCGATCGACAATGCCATCATTGCCAGTTAAAATTATGATGGGCGTATGACGAAAATAAGATAGTTTGCGTAGCTGACTACAAATTTCATAGCCATTGCTATTGGGCATGACTAAGTCCAAGAAAATTAGATCTGGCTTGCGACTCAACAACATGGCGATCGCTCTGAGTCCGTCTTTTTCACTGACAAACTGATAACCTGCATTGGTAACAATGTTTTCCATAGCTTGACAAATAGCAGGACTGTCATCGATGCAAGCAATTAAAATACGATGAGAAACTGCTACATTATTGGATAACTTATTAGCAATAGGGGTAGGTACTGGAGGGGGGATGTCATTGACCTTGATTAATTGTACTAAGCCGAGTTGTACATAAGGAAGAAGAGAACAAGTAACAGTTACTAAATCCCGCTTCATTCTGACACTTAAATCTCGTAAAGTGTGTTCTCCATCGAGTAATTGAGTTAAGTTTTGGTAAACTTGAGGAGAGGTTTTTTGCGCTAAAACTTCTGGTTGCCGAATTACTGGAGCCAGATCGGGAGATCGATCGGCAATTTTCGCCTGTTGCCAAGCCGTCAACAGTTTACTGGATTCCTCAATAACTTGTTCAGCATCTATTAAAGATAACCTAGTGGATAAAAGATTATCTTTGACAACTTCACAGAATACTTCGATAGCTTGAGTAATATCAAATAATACTTCAATTATGGTAGATTTAATGACACTATCAGCTTGTTCTCGCTCTATTTTTTCCTGATCGAGCCAAAGAGATAAAAGTCTATACTCCCAAGAAACTCGACATTCTTCTGCCGAAATAGTTGTTAATTCAGACTGAATTTCATTAAAGTGAGCAATTCTTTGGGGGCAATATGCTGCCAAATTTCTGCGCCATCGTCTAACAGGATGTCCTCCCCCAGTGGCATAAATAATCCTACCCAAGTAAAGATAAAATACCCAAACCAGATCTTGGGAATTAGTGATAATTATTTGACCGCTAAATTTTATTTGTTTTAATGATTCAAATAACTTTTTCTGCTGTGTAGCAGAAAAATTCTTAATTAGTTTACGAGTATGACTTATCCCATCTTTGGCAGTCGTCATTACTGGCTTTCCTCTATAAAAATGTTTTTAGTTTGGAGATATGATAATTTTATAGTTCCCAAAACTATCTTTAAAATAATTAGTCTTACCAAATAAATTGCCTAATTGAGTTAGGCAAAAGGCAACAGATAAAAGCAATAGATAATTAGAAATATGTAATAAACTTTGCTGATGAGAAACTCGATCAAGACTTATACTAATTCTCAAAATTATCTAAAAAGTCTTTGATTGATTCTATGTATTATTACTAGATATTATATGCTTGAGCGAGGCTTTGAGGAGCAAGTAAAAAAATAGGCGGATGTTCTGGTAAATCAATAATTTCTTGACTAACACAGTTAATATTACCTTTCTTTAAATAAGCTTGGGGTAATTTCTTAAAATTAGATTTAGTTACACGACGCATTGATGGTTGAGAATCAATAGGCAACCCTAAAAGATCTTGTGTTTGTTGATTGATATTAATGATAATCAAATAACGTTGTTGTTCCCAATCTAAAAAAGATATTTCAGATGTATCAGTATTTATTTCTGTGGAAACAAGATCAGATGATGGGAAGTCTTGAAAAATAAATTTAGCAACATCAACAACTATAATCTCTTTATCTTCATGGGTGGTAATACTCACTCCTGTTCCTTTAGGATCACCATAAACTTTTCCTAAAGGAATAACTTTTTGTACTGCTAATATAGGTAAAGCAAACCATTCTTGTCGTAGACTAAAGGTAATCATTTGTTCTGTAGTTTCGGTGGAAATAGCAGCAGAACGACGGGAACGAAGAGTAGAAAAAATAGCCATAGACAGGTTAGATCACACAATATAGTTAAACAGTAATTAAACTTTAAAAGTATTAACAGAAGACTCTAGTTTTTGAGCAATTTTGACAGTTTCATCCAGAGAATCAAATACATTGCGAGAAGCATCAGAAGTACGCTGAGATACTTGCGCTACTTCTTTCATTAGTTGACTTACTACTTGAGAGGTTTGAGCTTGAGAACTAGTGGCACCAGAAATAGATTGAAGTAGTCGATCGATTTGCTGAGATACTTGAACAATATGATCGAGACTTCGTTTGGTATCTTCTACCAAGCGGGTTCCTTCTACTACCTGATATGTTCCCAGTTCCATGGCTGCAACTACATCGGCAGTTTCTTCTTGAATAGTTTCGACAATTTCTTCAATTTCTTTAGTTGCTTCAGCAGATTTTACGGCTAATTCCCCTACTTCTTCTGCAACTACGGCAAAACCTCTTCCTTCCTCTCCTGCGCGAGAGGCTTCAATGCTAGCGTTAATTGCCAGCATATTAGTTTGCATAGCAATTTGATTAATTAAAGAGATTACCTTAGAAATTTCTTGGGAGGACTCTCCTAATCGTTTAACTTTTTTAGCTGTAGCAGCAACGGTTTCTCGCAATTGTAAAATACTACTTACAGTTTGTTCGATCGCTTTTCCTCCCATCTCGGCACTCTCAGAAGCACTCTGAGATACATGGGCTGCTTTTTGAGCATTGCTAGCTACTTCTTGGATTGAAGAAGTCATTGTTTCCAAGGCATTGAGAGTTTGGTTAATTTGTTCTGCTTGCTGTAGAGCTTCTTGGGCTACTTGTCCAATCACATTTTCATTTTGACCTATAGAGAAATTAACTTTGTTAGTAGTTGCTTTTACCTGAGTAATAATATCTCGCAAATTTTCGATAATGGAGTTAAAAAAGTCGGCGACAATACCAATTTGGCTATCTGTAATATCTGCTCTAACGGTCAGATCCCCTTCTGATACACCCTCAATACTACTAAGAAATTCTAATAATTCTGTCTGTATGACTTCACTATTTTGGCGTTCCTGTTCAACAATCAAGGTTTGAGCTTGCATTTGCTCTTGGGAGACTTGTTCCTGTTCTATGATTAATTGCTGCATTCGTTCTGCCAGCTGATTAATATTATTACTAAGCTGAACGAATTCTTTTTGTCCTTTGATATTTATACGAGTGTCTAGTTCCCCTTGCTCCAGTTCTGATACTGCTACTACTGTATCTACTATCGGACGAGTTATATATTCACTCAAGTAAGCACTTAATAGAATTACAAATAAAGTAGTCAGACTAACTCCTAATAACAAAATTAGACGTAATTGATGGAGAGATTGTAAGACTTCATCACCGTTGCTTTGAACGAAAATACCCATAGAAGAAATATAAGGCTCTAGTTCTGGGTTTTGCGCTTGAATAGACAAGGGAACGTAGCTAATTAATTCTTTTTCTTGCTGATTATAGCGAGTTTTGAGTCCAGATTGTTTAGCTGAATGTAATTGAGCTACTTGAGGAAAATATTGATTAATAGGCTTGAAAAGATAAATTTTATTTTCTTGTCGATCTTCTCCAACTCCAGCAACGATAGTGCCATCACTATTGACTAAATGCCATTGAGTAAAATTGTTATTGCGGTTGGCAAAAAGCTTGTAGATTTGTTTCTTTTCGATACGTAAGCTAAGAATACCGATAACTTCACCCTTATTTTCATCTTGAATAGGTGCTAGATATTCGATAAAAATTTCCTGACTATCAGTTGATAAACCTGGCTGATTTAAAACAATTTGCTTCGTTTGCAGAGCTTGTTTAAAGGACGAGCGATCGCTATACTTATCAGTAAGCAGTTGATTTGATTTGCTCTGAAAAAGAGGATTACCCTCAATATCAAAAAAAATAATATTATCGTAGACTTTAAAATTCCGACTATATCTAGTTAAAACTGCTTGTTTTTGAGCAACAGTAGTGGTTTTTCTGAAATCAGGGTTGGTGAAAATTTGTTCTTGAGCTAAATTTCGGACTTCATTGAAGTGATTATCCAAAAAACTGGCAAACTTTGCTGACATTAATTCCGTAATTTGCAATTGGGCTTGGCTAATTTGCTTTTGGCTAGAATTTTGGAGAAGACCATAAGCAATAGTTCCAACTACTGTCATAGGAACAACACCGATAATAAATGCTAGTAAAGCTGTTTTACTTCTCAGATTGAGTTGTTGCCAAAAATTTTGTGGAGAAGATGATTTACTATAGTCATCCATAAAAATAAATACCTCAAATAAAATAATTCAGTAAAAGTTATAAATAATTGGTTGATAATTTCTATAGAGAGACAGAGTGCAAAATAGAAGAATTAACGATCGCCTCTGGGTCTAAAACCAGTAAAATACTGTTTTTTTGTAGTAAACAGCCCTGGAGATAAGGAACAATATCAGCAGCAACATTGCCTACAGGAGATTGGATTTCTTCCATTACAAGTCTTACTACTCCTTTAATAGAAGGAACTATTAACCCTAAGGGGATTTCATTAGCACGAATAAGTGCCAAAGAATATTCTTGTAAATTGATATCTACTGGTGGCAACCCTAACATTTGCGGAAAATTAACCACCCAAAAAATACGACTACGTTGATTGAGTAAACCGATAACACATTCTGGCATATTAGGCATTGGTGTTATCCTTTTGCTATCAACTGTAAATACTTCTTGAGTATTGTCCATAGATAACACTGCTAAAATATTTTGCCCTAATTGCAACTGTAAATAGGGTTTATAGATTTTTTCAGCTAATAGTCCTGTCGATTGTGTAGAAGTATTCATTGATAAGTAATAAGTAAATAACTAACGACTAATAATTAATTCTGAGAGAGTTTCGAGCAATTTTTTCTCTTTAAAAGGTTTAGTGAAGTAGGCATTAGCACCTAAATTCATAGCTAATCTTCGATGTTTATCACCACTTCTGGAAGTAAGCATAATAACGGGAATATTTTTGTAAGTTTCATCAGATTTGGCTCGACTAAGAAAACCAAAACCGTCAAGACGAGGCATTTCAATATCACAGATGATTGCTTGTATGGCTATTCCCGCTTGGAGTTTTTCTATAGCATCTTGTCCATCTTTAGCTTGTTCTACTCTATAGTTAGCTTTCTCCAAAGTCATAGCTAAGAAGCGACGGACATTAATTGAATCATCTACAACCATCACCGTATTTTTCTGAACAATAGTAGTTGATGACAATTCTCCGATTAAATTACCTGTAGACTTACCTGTAGACTGTCCCCCAGATGAATTAATTAGAGGTGGTGCAACAGCAGTATAGCCATCATTTTCAATCCAATTTAGAAGCGCGCTGGCATCAACTAAAGGTACAACTCGACCATCCCCTAAAATCGTACAGCCATTAAAACCTGGAGGGAGAGATAAGTTACCTTCTACCTGACGGATAGTAACCTCTTCTTCTTGCCAATAGCGGTCTACTTGAATTCCTACTAACTCGTTTCCTTGTGCAATTATTAAGACCGTAGGTCGATCGATTAAGGGGCTGGCTTCACTATCAAGATTGGATATACTTTGAGAAGATGAGAAATGAAGCCATTGATGTAAGCGAACAAGACGCACCATAAACCCTTCCCAATTGAGAATTTCTGCTCCTGCACTTTCTATAATTAACTCGGGCTGCAATATGAGCATTTCTTCAATAGTGCTGGTAGGAAAGGCTAATAACATATCATTACTTTCCACCAACAAAACACGAATGACAGAAAGAGTAAAAGGAACGCTAATAGTAAACGTAGTACCTATGTCTAATTCTGTATCTACTTGAATCTTGCCGTTAACTTGTTCAATATTGGTACGCACCACATCCATACCTACCCCTCTACCAGATAGGTCAGTTACTTGCTTAGCAGTACTAAAACCAGGCTCAAAGATTAATTCTAGTAAGTCTTCTTTTCTTGCATTAGCTAATTCTGCTTCACTAATACCTATTTGGATTGCTTTAGCTCTAATTTTTTCTACATCAATGCCACCACCATCGTCACTCAGGGTAATAATTGTTTGGTTGCCTCGATAACTAGCACTGATAGTGATTAAACCCTGTTCTGGTTTACCTGCTTGTAGACGAGTGTCGCTATCTTCAATACCGTGGTCAAAAGCGTTGCGAAATAGATGAAGGAGAGGATCGTTAAGAGCTTCGAGAATAGATCGATCGATTAAGGTAGAACCACCACGGACTTTTAATTGCACTTTTTTACCATACTGCATTTCCATATTGCGTAGTGCTAGAGGAAAACGACTAACTAAATCCGATAAAGGACGCATCCGTACTTTAGTAATCGTAGACTGCATTTGCTTAGTAGTACGATTTAATCCCTTGGCGTTTCGCTCTGTTTCTTCTAAATTTATTTCGATGTCTTTAGTTACTTCCTGAATTTGGACTACAGTTTCCATTACTTCTTGGGATAGTAGATGAATATCACTGTAGGAATCCATTTCTAAACTATCAAAATATTCTGGCTCTGAATGAACAAAAGAAGGATTAACTGTTTTGCTAGTCACTTCAGAGTTAACTGATGCTGTAGATCTAACGTGGATGGCTTCGGTAGCAACTTTATCGTAGGCAATTCTCAGTTGAAAGTTAGATTGTTCTAGCGTTTTAACTCTTTGACTAAGGAGATAAACTAAATTTCGCAAACTATGCAAGCGTAAATTCAAACCATTTCTTTCGATGGAAATTTCACCAAAATAGTCGCTTAGTTCCTCTAATTGTTGGACTGGAACTCTGATGGTATTTTCTTTGACAGAGTTGTTAACTACAGCTTCTTGTTCAGAAACGACAGCATTTTGCGCTTTTTCAGTTGAAACTAAGGAAAAATCCGTATCTGAAGCGAGAGATTCTTCTTGTAGATTAGCTTTGAAATCTTCAAGAGCATCAAATATTTTAGTTGTTTCTTCTTCTTCTAAAGCTTCTTGCTGAAAGAAAGAAGTAATTAAGTCAGAATCAGCTATTTCATCAAATTTTTTAGCCTCGAAACTAGCATTTATTTGTGGCTCAAGGTTAATTGATGATGTATTTGTTAAATCTAAAGAAGTTGCTAAAACATCGGTCTGACCAATTAAGACTAGAGCCTGCGATCGCCTCCACTCGTTCAGTGCTGATTGGGCAATCTCTTCTAACTGCTCTGGATTTGTTTCTAGATGAGTAATGACAGATTGACACAGACTACTAAAAGCTGGTAGCTCTAAAATCTCTCCTAAACCGCTTAATTCTATAGCTGTAGTCACTAAATATTCTCTTAAAGCAGTAGGTTCAAAATTATTTAACTGCGACTCTAGTTGTTGCAGAGATTCTTCTACTTCTGTCTCAAAGATGAGGATACTCATGTCTTCCCCCATTTCTGCCGACAATAAAGCAGCATCATCTTCTGGATGAGGATCTCCTAGAATTTGATGAAGTCGATCGAAAAGTGGACTAACATTACCATCTAACCACTGGCGATCGATATTTACCTGCTGTCGATTGTAACTAGTAACTTGACGAAGAGATTTAACGCTTTCTAATAATAAACCTTCTAAACCATCATCAATAGCTTCTGTTTTCCCTACTTTTAGTACTTTAAAAAAATCTTCCAAACGATGAGCTAAATGACTTAGTTCTTCAAACCCCATCATCGCTGCTCCACCTTTAATAGAATGAGCAGCCCTTAATACACCGTCCATGTGCTGAGAATTAACTTTGCCAGAGCCTATTCCTAGCAGTCCCGACTCAATATTATCCAAGTATTCTTGAGCCTCTTCTAAAAATTGAAGTCGTACCTGAAATTCTTTATCCTCTGACATTTTGCTAACCTAAATTAATCAATCAAACCTCGATATTGCATAACTGTCATTAATCTTCCTTGTCAATTTTGAAAGTCCCTACTGATGCTTGTAGCTTTTGGGCAACAGATACTGTTTCGTCTAGAGAAGAGGACACTTCCTTAGAAGCAGAGGAGGTACGCTCAGATACTTGAGCAATTTCTTTCATTAATTGAGTCACCACCTCGGAAGTTTCTGCTTGAGATACAGTAGTCTCAGAAATAGATTGAACTAGTCGATCGATTTGATAAGATACTGTCAGAATTTGTTCTAAGCTCTGTTTGGTTTGTTCTACCAGGTTAGACCCTTCTCCTACTTGAGTATTACCCACTTCCATAGCTGCTACCACTTGAGCAACTTCTTTTTGAATAGTAGTAATAATGCTCCCTACTTCTTTAGTTGCTTGAGCAGACTGAGTAGCTAATTCGCCGATTTCTTCTGCTACCACTGCAAATCCTCGTCCTTCATCTCCTGCTCTAGCTGCTTCAATACTTGCATTAATAGCTAAGAGGTTAGTTTGCATCGCAATCTGATTAATTAGAGAAATTACTCGCGAAATCTGTTGAGAAGCTTCCCCAAGACTTTTCACTTTGTCCGCAGTCTCAGCAATAGTTTCTCTCAATTGCAGAATACTATTTACCGTAAGCTCCATACTCTGACCGCCTGTTTCTGCTGTATCTGAGGCGATGTGAGCTACTTCTGCTGCTTCTTGAGCATTACTAGCTACAGCTTGAATAGAACCGGTCATTTGTTCGATCGCGATCAGGGTTTGAGTAATTTGCTCTGCTTGATGTCTTGCTTCTTCAGCTAATTGGTTCATCGAACCTTTATTAATTCCCACAGAATGATCGACTTGGTCAGCGGATTGTTTTACTTGTTTCACAATATCTCTCAAGTTTTCAATAATTGAGTTAAAAAAGTCAGCTACAATACCAATTTCTCCTTCAACAATTTGGGAACGAACCGTTAAATCTCCACTTGAAGCTCCTTCTACATCTGTTAATAAGTTCAGTAATTCTTGTTGTAAACTCTCATTTTTTCTTTGCTGTTCTTGAGCAAGCTCTTCTGCTTTTTTCCGTGATTGTTCTAACTGTTGCAGGGAATTTTCTTGCTGTTTCAAGAGTTTTTTGACTTGTTGTACTAAGTTATTAAAGCTAACAGATAAAGTTTTAGTTTCTATTGTTCCTACTGGAGTAGCTGTAATATCTAGATTTCCTGCTGCTACTTCCTCTGCTTTAGCAGAAAGGTCTCTTAAAGGAGAAGTAATTCGACTAGATATAAATACAATTAAAATGGTTGCAACTAAAGTCAAAATGACTGCTGTACTAATAAATATAATAATAAACTCGCTACCAGCACTTGCTATTTCTGTTTGTGACATAGAAACAATTGCTGCTAAGTTGGTTTGGGGGATAGTAGTTATTTTGTACTGTTTACCTTGATCGGTAAAAGATAAGGTTAATATTTTTTCCCCTGTTTCCGATAAAATATCTTGTATATCTACTTCAGTTATTTTTGTATTTTTACTAATTAAAGATTTAATTTGAGAAATTGAAAAATTTCCTTGTTGCAAAGCTTGGTTGATAATACTTAGAACAGAATTTATATTTTGATTATTAGAGAAGATCTCATCTTGTTGAGTGCCCTGAGAATTAATAGCAGAAATTAAATACCCTGTTTTTCCATCAATAATTTGTATCTCTTGAGAACCAACAATACCACTATGTTGCAGAAATCTCTCTACTAGTTTGAGGTTATCCACAGAGAATAAAACTCTAACTATGCCCAAAAAATCTTGAGATTTAGGGTCTTTGATTTTGTAGGTAAAAGGTATACTAAAAGCATTAGAAAAAGTATCAAAACCAGGTTTGCCAATGGTCAAATCTTTCTTTTGACCTTGTTGCCACCAATCTTCATCTCCCTGGATAAAGTCTGAAGTTTGTTGATTATAAGCAACGTTGAAACCATGTTTCTCTGTTACCATAATTTCTGAAAAACTATGGGTATCAGCGATCGCCTTTAGATATTGATTGAGATTTGAATTTTGCTGAAGTAATTTACTATTACGAAAACGCTTTTCTAATTCCGTTACAGTCAATTGGGTTAATTGCTCTTTTAAAGTATATTTTTCACCAGAACGAACAGCCTCAATAACATAAGGATTTTCCCCTACTGTAGTAGTAATTTCAGAAGTTTCTGTCAGTAACTGACTAACAATTTCTGCTGTTAACAAAGATTTATCTTGCAGTTCTTTTTGTACTTTTTTCTCTGAATTTTGACGAATAACAATATATCCAGTTGCCATAGCTAAAACTAGAGGAATCAATACTGTTGGTATTAATGTTCGCAGTAATTGAAGACGCAGAGTAACACCTTTCTGCTGAGGAGATGGCTTTCTTGACTCTAGAGGAGTTTGTTGTTTATTTTCTGTAACTGTTTCCTGCTGGTCTGGTTGGAAATCAATTTGAGTCATAATAAATAAAATAATCCAAATAATTCAGCATTAAGAATATTATTTAGTCTTGTATAACTTATTAACTAAACAGATACAGATTGAACAGCTTGAATAATTTGTTCTTCAGTAAAAGGTTTGGTTAAATAAAGATCTGCTCCCTGTTTCATTCCCCACATTCGATCTATACCTTGATTTTTAGATGTACAAATTACAATACGTGAATTTTGAGTTAGGGGATTTTTCTTTAGGCTTCGACATAATTCAAAACCATTCATTTCTGGCATTACTACATCAGTAACAATGACATCTGGTTTTTTACTTAATGCTTGTTCTAAAGCATCCTTACCATTGTTAGCTTCAAGCACCAAATATCCACTTTTGCGTAAATACTGGCAAATTAAATCTCTGACGGATGGTATATCTTCTACGACAAGAATAGTTGTCATAATTATTTTTTCCTCAAGTTTATGATTTTAAAGTTGATGATTTTATTGAGATTAGGTTAGCTTAAATATTTAAAGACAATACTTAATAAATCTGTTTGTGTAAAAGGTTTAGTCATATAGTCAGTTGCTCCTGCTATTCGTGCTTTTGCCCTATCTATCAAGCCTTTGTTTCCTGTTACCATCACTATAGGTATGTTTTGAAAGGCAGAATATTTTCTAATCAAAGAACATAATTTATACCCATCTATGTTAGGCATACCTACATCCATTAGAATTAAATCTGGTTTGATTCTAATTATTTTTATTAAAGCTTTTAATGGTTCATTAATTGGGAAAACAGAAAACTCATCTCTTGATAAAAATTTACTGATTTCATTAAGAATAGTTGGACTATCATCAATACAAACAATTTTCCACTGTTTATGTTTAATATTAGAGTCGTAAATATCAGGAATACTAATATCTTCTTGGTTTTTACTAGCTTCTTTTATTTCATCTTTTTGCTTATTTTTATTGGTTGCAATAGGAAGAATTGGTAGTCGATCGAAAGGAGATTGAGGAGCGCGAATAAAAACCCTTTTTTTGACAATTAAAGGATAAATTTTTTTTGCCAATTCTAGATCATCCTGATTTAATAGCGCAGCTAATTGCTTAAAATTAAATCCCCGCAGAATTTTACCTAACTTTTCTTCTTCTGGTTTACTTCCTGGCTTACTAAAAAAATAAGGACGTTGATAAGAAGATAAAATATGAGGAGATAAAGATTGCCAAGTTTCTAATCTTTTCTGACCTTGAGAAATTATTGAAGATAATTCGATACTGAAAATTGGTTTTGTTAAAATAATATCTGAGATAAAATTATTTTTGTACTCATCTTTTACTAGTAAATAAGACTCGAAAACTTCTTGAATCAATCTTTGAATTAGTAATTCTACTTGCCCTTGAGTCAAATACCCTTGTTCTAACAACCAAATTATTGCCTCATAATCTTTTGGCTGTTCCCTAAAGTTATTTTTGTCCTCATCAAATAATAACCTTAATTGAGAGCGGACTTCATTTTTTATAGTTAAAACTTCTTGTCTTAGACGACGTAAATGACGTTCTAATCTTTCAAAGGGTTCTAAAGAATTAGTTGCATAAGTAATTTGACCGTTATTAAGGTATATAAAAAAGTCAAAAGATTTATATGCTACTTTAAAGCATCCGTCTACTCTATCACTACATATTTTTTTTAGTAAATCAAGAACAGGAGGAATCATTGAATTTTCTATATTACCTCTAGTATTAGAAGTCAGTTGATTCATAATTAATATTTTCCCAGAAATAAATCTGGTATATTCTTTAGTCTGTAATGAAATATCAGTTTTTTAAGGAATAAATAATTAAACTAATCTAGAATATAGCTGCAATATTATTACCTAATAACTATTAAGTAATATTTAGGTGGTATACCCAAGGGAATATTTATTAGAGAGTTACATTGATATAGTTCCCTAAAATAATGAAAAACTAACATTTTAATGATTACCAAATAAGCTAATGGAGTCGGTCTCCCGTCTCATCAATTACTACTGTAATTTTTTGTTCTTTCAGGGTAATCGCATCAAAATATCAAGTCAAAATATGCCAGAATTAGATAGAATCTGAAGCAGAAAATTATTATTCAAGGAACCTTCTCAATAAGTCTGGGAGGACTCGCCACAAAAAGTCAGGCTAATGACATCGAGACTGTCTCGGCGAGGTCGCCCAGGCTAACCTTGGCTTTCTGGGCAATGAG
>JAAUYH010060148.1_pt1 | contig 45298 bp, 41 predicted proteins | sample 7278061 | NCBI WGS metagenome assembly JAAUYH01 (sample SAMN14350203, study PRJNA611818) | marine sediment metagenome | isolation source: surface marine sediment (0.6m) | place: French Polynesia: Moorea | collected 2018-08
ATCAAGCAGGTACCTTAAGTGGAAATCCAATAGCCATGGCAGGCGGAATTGCCACTTTAACCGAACTGCAAAAGCAAAATCCATATCAACGATTTGAAGAACTTGCCGGCATTCTTGAAGTAATCTTAAAAGAAAAGGCAAAAAAGCACGGTGTTGCTATTACAGTAAATCATTTCGGTTCTATGATCAATCCTTTCTTTACCAATGCACAGGTCACAAATTTTGAAGAAGCACAGCAGTGTGACACCAAAAAATTCGCCACTTTCTTTTGGGAGATGATCCATAACGGTATCTTTTTACCACCTTCGCAATTTGAAGCATGGTTCCTGTCATCCGCGTTAAGCAATAGAGATGTGCAGAAAACCTCAAAAGCAATTGACAAGGCGATGGAGGCGGTTTCTAAACTATAAGGTATCATGAAAATTATTTTCTATATAGTTATAACTGTCGTTTTGAGTACATGTCCGCAAAAAGGAATAGAACAAATGGCTATGAAAACAATTGCTAAAGGAGAACTCCATGGAGCGGGTGAAGAAGACATCCAAAAAGCGAACCTTATCATTAATTCTAATGGAGATTGGAATGCGCTGGTTATTCAGATGAATACTGTTAACAAAGTGTCAGAGAATTTTCAGGAATTACCCATTGATTTTTCAAAGGAAATGGTGGTGGCCTGTTTCGATCAACAGAGAAATACAGGAGGTTTTGGTATAGAAATTAAGAGTATCATTGAAAAAGATGATAAAGTACTCGTAGTAATTGAACGAACAGCTCCCGGACCGACCGATTTTGCTACGATGATTCTTACACAACCCTACCATTTAGTGAAAATCCCACTGAACGATAAGGAATTTGAATTTATTGAATAATTAAAAAGGTTCCCATTGTAATGGGATAGAACTATGATAAAAAACGATTTATTTCTAAAAGCTCTGAATGGAGAAACAGTGGAACGGCCTCCGGTCTGGATGATGCGCCAGGCGGGTCGTTACTTACCTGAATTCATGGAAATCCGTAAGAAGTATGACTTCTTTACACGTTGCCGAACACCTGAATTGGCCTCAGAAATCACGGTGCAGCCGATTCGCCGTTTTGGGATGGATGCCGCTATTTTATTTTCTGATATTTTGGTGATTCCGCAAGCCATGAATATTGAAGTTCAGATGAAACCCGATTTTGGGCCCTATTTACCAAATCCCGTTCGTGATCAACAAGGTGTCGATAACACTGTGATTCCCGATGTTCATCATGAATTAGGCTATGTGATGGAGGCGATTAAGGCCACCAAAGAAAAACTTAATGATGAGGTTCCATTAATAGGATTTGCAGGTTCTCCTTGGACGATCTTATGTTATGTCGTGCAAGGGCAGGGCTCTAAAAATTTCGATAAGGCCAAGGCATTTTGTTTTATGCAACCGAAAGCTGCACATGAATTACTTCAGAAAATTACTGATACTACAATAGCCTATTTAAAGGCCAAAGTTGCTGCCGGATGTAATGCTGTTCAAATATTTGACTCTTGGGGGGGTATGTTGTCGCCTACCGATTACCAGGAATTTTCATGGCAATACATCAATCAGATCATTGAAGCATTGAAAGACGACGCTCCAGTTATTGCTTTTGGTAAGGGATGCTGGTTCGCCTTGAACGAAATGTCTAAAAGCAACGCATCGGCGCTGGGTGTGGACTGGACTTGTTCGGCAAGAAATGCTCGATATTTATCGGGAGGGCAAGTAACTTTGCAGGGAAATTTCGACCCGTCACGATTATTGTCTCCTCCTGAAGTAATCAAAGAAATGGTGCACCAGATGATTGATGAATTCGGTAAAGATAGATACATCGTGAATTTGGGCCATGGCATCTTACCCGATATTCCCGTTGAGAATGCGAAAGCATTTATCGATGCTGTTAAAGAATACAAGGGATAGGCGTAACTTTTTGTTCGATGCATAGTCAAATTTGGTATGATCAAAAATATTCTAACCGGTTTAAAAGCATATGCTGATTCATTTGGCTTAATTTCAAAGCTGAGACTCTGGAAGTATTTTGTTATACCCATATTAATTAGTTTGGCTACTGCGATGATTATCGGGGCGTCAGCCTATGCATTTTCTGATAATATTACCGATTACCTTACTGGTCTGATTCCGGGTTGGGATCCACCCAATTGGGTGCGAAGCATTGAAATATTCTTAATAGGTTTAATCATTGTTGCAGTTGGATTGATCCTCTACAAACACATAGTTATGGCCTTAAGTGCCCCCTTTATGAGCCCTGTTTCCGAAAAGATTGAACACCACTATTTAGGTGAAAAGCATTCGCATCACAGAGTCACTAATTTTAGCCAGCAATTATGGCGAGGTATTAGAATTAATGTGAGAAACCTGGCTAAGGAATTATTGCTAACAGTACCGATCCTTTTAATGGGGTTTATTCCTGTGATCGGAATTTTTTCAACGGTACTCCTATTTTTCGTGCAGGCTTATTATGCCGGCTTCGGTAATATGGATTATACTCTGGAACGCCATTTCAGTTATAAAGAGAGTATTCAATTTGTTAGTAAGCGTAAAGGATTAGCTATTGGTAATGGTATCATTTTTATGTTGCTGTTGCTTATTCCTGTAATAGGTATTATTTTCGTGTTACCAGTATCGGTGGTATCGGCTACTAAAGTCACCATTAATGAATTACACCCTGGTTCATGACTATTTGGAATGTTATTAAACGTTTTAATTTTAAGGAATCATGGCAATTGCTAGTGTTGTCAGCGCGATATCCCTTGTATATATATCCAACACTTAAGGCCACCTCACAAAGTTATCTACATGCGAAGCGCGAATACCCTAAAGACCATGGAAAGCGAGGAAAGGCCAACGCCTTTAGACATGCCTTTTGGAATATCTTGATCTGCTTTGAATGCAAAAAATGGAATAAAAATACACGTCGAATTTTGGCCTGGGCAAAGCTTATCACTGATAAGCATGAACAATTGTCACCTAATGAACCCATAGATGAGCAAATGGACTTGCATAATAATAAAATAGGTAGAAATCTGTTCATTGCCTCATCATTCACTTCAGTGAAAGAGATGTCTGATACGATTAAATATAAAATGACAGATGCGCGGCAAATAAAAACAGTCGAAGATATTCAATTATACCCTACGGATTTAGTCTATATAAAAGAAGAATGATTCAGTTTAATCAGTATAGCGTCTCTAAAGTATCGAAGGAAGATGCTCTTGGAATACACTTATTAATGACCAACAATAGTGATCGGTTTATAAGATTTTTCCCCAAGACATTAGAAGCGAATACGATATTGGACACCGCAAAAGAGTTCGCCGCAAAGAAAGAAATCGAATTCAATAGTAAAGAGGAATTTCTTTTTGTAGTCAAAGAAAAACATACTTGCATTGGTTTAGTTTATATCAAAGAACTCGATTGGAAAAAGAAGCAAGGGGAATTTGCCTATTGTTTAGACAAAGAACACAATGGAAAAGACTTAATGACAAAGATTGTGGGGAGTTTGACGAAATATGCTTTTAAAAATTTGGGTTTAGAAGTTTTTCAAATAATTGTTCATAAGGACAATTTAGCAAGTGTTAAAGTGGCTGAAAACACTGGTTTTAAATGGCAAACAACACTTCCAAAGAAGTTTGCGCCACCCAACGAGCCACCACTTGATATGGAGTTATACGAGCTTGAAAAAAGTAATGACAATTATCATGTTTAATATCAATAGAGTTCATGATTTTTGCCACTTAATAATTAATAATGAAAGAAACATTTTATCAGTACATACAGGAATTGCAGGATACAATTACTTCTAAGTTAGAGGAAGTAGACGGCAAAGCGAAATTTCATCAGGATCTCTGGAAACGCCCGGAAGGTGGTGGGGGTAGAACACGTGTCATTCAGAACGGAAACGTTTTTGAAAAAGGAGGCGTGAATATTTCTGCCGTACACGGAGCACTACCAAAAGCTATGCAAGCTTATTTTAATGTAGGCGATGTTGACTTTTTTGCCTGTGGATTGAGTTTGGTAATTCACCCTAAAAATCCATTTGTGCCAACTGTTCACGCTAATTGGCGCTATTTTGAAATGTATGATAAAGAAGGACAAATAGTCGACTCCTGGTTTGGAGGTGGCCAGGATTTAACACCCTATTATTTGTTTGAGGAGGACGCCTCACATTTCCATGAAGTTTGTAAAACCGCTTGTGATAAACACAATCCGAAATTTTATCCTGAATACAAGAAAAAATGCGATGACTATTTTCATAATGCGCATCGAGGTGAAGCCAGGGGTATAGGAGGTTTATTCTTTGACTATTGTAAAAAGTCAGATGATATGACTATGCAAGACTGGTATGATTTCGTGACTGAAGTCGGAGATAGTTTTTTAGAAGCTTATGTGCCGATTGTTGAACGTAGAAAGCACTTAGAATATACACAAGAACATCGCAATTGGCAGGAAATAAGACGAGGACGCTATGTTGAGTTTAATTTGGTACATGACAAAGGCACCTTGTTTGGCCTTAAAACAAATGGGCGTATAGAAAGTATTTTAATGAGTTTGCCATCACACGTGCAATGGGTGTATGATCATCATCCAGAAGAAGGGAGCGAAGAGGCAAAGCTCTTAGAAGTACTCAAGAACCCTAAAGAGTGGCTATGATTAAAAAAAGGTTAACAAAAAGTCACTTTTCTTATTAAATCTGTAATCATTAAGACGATTATAAAGTTATTTTAGGAAATTGACAATCTACCATGACTTAAATCCATGAATTTTCCATTTCACATCTTATAATTTCTTAGATTTGCAGTCTCAAAACTAGACGACTGTTATGGCAAAATTTGAGCTAAAACTTCCTAAAATGGGCGAAAGTGTTGCAGAAGCAACCATTACTTCCTGGTTAAAAGAAGTAGGCGATACCATAGAATTGGATGAAGCGATTGTAGAGATCGCTACTGATAAGGTAGATTCGGAAGTGCCATCGGAAGTCGAGGGTGTTTTAGTCGAGCGATTGTTCAATGTCGATGATGTGGTAGAAGTAGGGCAAACCTTGGCTATTATTGAAACCGATGCTGCAGGAACTGTCGATGAAGATGCAACTCCGGCAGCTAAAGAAGCACCCGCCCCAACACCTGCAGAGGTAAAAGAACAAGCTTTAGAACCAATAGCCGCCGTCGAGCAAACCGTAGCTGCCGCAGTGACCGAAATAAAGAGTTCACCTTCGGGCAAGTTCTATTCTCCCTTGGTCAAAAATATAGCGCAAAAAGAAGGTATTTCTTTAGATGAACTGGAAGCATTAAATGGTACGGGCAAGGATGGACGCGTGACAAAAAATGATATACTGGGGTATATTGAGAATCGAAGTAACGGCGGTGTTGCGAAGCCAGCTGTCAAGACTGAAACTCCCCAACCTAAGCAAGCTGCTGCTCCAAAAGTCACTCCCATAACTGTTAGTGGCGAGGATGAGATTGTAGAAATGACCCGCATGGGTAAATTGGTCTCTAAGCACATGGTTGATTCCGTTCAAACTTCAGCGCATGTACAGTCATTTATAGAAATAGACGTCACCAATATTGTAAAATGGCGTGATAAAGTAAAGAATGCATTTTTGGAAAGAGAGGGTGAGAAGTTGACATTTACCCCAATCTTCATGCAGGCTGTGGCCGCTACCATTAAGAAATTTCCATTAATCAATATTTCCGTTCAAGGAGATAGTATCATCAAGAAGAAAAATATCAATTTAGGAATGGCCGCTGCCTTACCAGATGGCAATCTAATTGTACCGGTTATAAAAAATGCCGATCAATTAAATTTGGTCGGAATGACAAGACAAGTGAATGATCTTGCCAACAGGGCACGTGCCAATCAGTTAAAACCGGATGAAATTCAAGACGGTACGTATACGGTGACAAATGTTGGTAGTTTTGGCTCAATTATGGGCACTCCCATAATTAACCAGCCACAAGTTGCTATTTTGGCTTTAGGAACTATTCGAAAAATGCCTGCAGTCATTGAGACACTTGATGGAGACTTCATTGGTATTCGCCATAAAATGTTTGTCTCACACTCCTATGATCATCGCGTAGTAAATGGCGCGCTAGGTGGCATGTTCATCAAGTCTTTAAAAGAAACCCTGGAGGCATGGGATGCACATCAGGATTTTTAAATCGACTATAAAAGCAATCTTATAAGCGCCCGGCATTTCTGGGCGTTTTTATTTTTTAAAAATTTCGTAACGTTTATCGAAAATGCAAGTTTACCTCTATAGTATCAATAAATTTAATTCTAAACATCATGAAAACACCTGTCAAATTACTTTCTCTTTGCCTAATTTTCATTTTTGTAAGCGCGACTTCCTGCGCCCAAGAGAAAAAAGAAAAAGAACAGCAGCGTAGAATGAATATTTCATTCAATAACTTTTCCAATAATCCTGATATCAGTTCCGGTTTTTGGACAGCTTCCAAAGAAGGGTCTACGATCTATATAAGCCTCATCAATTCACATCGGAGAAATCATGGTTCATTTCATATTAATTTTTCTAGTGACGATAGTGAATTCAAAAAAACTGCTGATGGTTTTGAACTAGACCGTGAAGCCGGAGTCATGAAGTTTCAAGGGAAGTTCCCGATGGATGAAGGTACAGGTAAATTTACCTTTACGAGAAAAAGCGATTTTGAAACCTTTTTAAAAGGCAAGGTGCTATCAAGTATTGATGGTGATAAAGACTATTACTTCTTTAAACTGTTCTTAGGGGATGTGACACGAGCTTACGTTAATGGCCTGAAAAAATTAGGATACCAACCAACGATGCGCCAGCTGGGTAAATTAGGAATCCATGATATTGATCTGGAATACATTACTGAATTAAGAAAAACAAACTATAGCGATTTAGATTTAGACATGATTGTTAAGTGGGCCATTCATGGTGTATCACTTTACTATATTGATCAGTTGGACAAAGCAGGCTATGGAAGGATAGATGCTAACATGGTAAAAAAGTTTGCCATTCATAATATTACCATTGACTATATTAATGAGCTCTCAAAGGCTGGTTACGGCAATCTCGAAGCTAATATGCTCAAGAAATTTGCGATCCATAAAATTAGTCCTGATTATATAAAATCGCTGCTGGCAGCAAAGATCTACAGACCGGATGCGAACACACTAAAAAAAGCTAAGATTCATAATGTAACGGCCAATTTTATTGAGTATGCCAGAAATAAAGGACATGATTCTCAAGATCTTCATGACTATATTAAACTAAAAATCAGAGGTGTTTAGTTATTTTTAGAATAGCAAAAGAAAAAGGCTCAAATCATGAGTCTTTTTTTAGTTCATATGTTAATTCTACCATTCCATCCTTGTATGTAGTGACATTATCAAGGTGAAGCGGTAGTTCTTTTCCGACGAAATCAAAAAATAATAACCCATCTCCTAGAATTATCGGAAGCAAAGAAATGACTATTTTATCTGCCAATTCCTGTTGAATAAAGGCCTTCGTCAATTCAGCGCCTCCGACCATCCAAATATTATTGTATTTAGGCTTTAATAGTTCTTCAACCAACTGTTTTAAATCCCCTGAATAGAATCGAACACTGTCTTTATCGCTAACCAGAGCTCTTCCACTCAGAACAACGACGGGGGTATCTCCATAAACCCAACCCAATTTAAGAGCATGCTCATATGTTTTGGAGCCCATAATATAGCAATCAATTGACTTGAGAAAATCAGCAACATATGCTTCGGTAAGTTCAATACCTCCCTCGTAGTTATCAGAAGACCGCATCCATGAGACCGTATTGTCATTCCTGGCTATAAAACCGTCAAGGCTAGAGACCATATGTATCGTCACTTGAGAAGCTTGAGTCATTTTAAATTGTGAATAGCAGTCTTTAAATTATTCAGAACTTGCTTCGGCGAAAGATTTAAAATTTTCCATAAACTTGTACGATTGCCTCTTAAAAGCGCCAGGCATCAAAAAACCAAAAAGCTTCATCTTAAAGGTCGAGAACTTAAAGAAAGTATCACTTTTCCATTTGGTTTTGCCCGGAGAAACTTCTGTAAAGTAATTCTGCATCTGATTGAACACACCGGGGGCTTCATAGGTTCCATGAAACTCTTCCGGTAAATCATTCTTTACAATGGTTTCTATCATTTCGACTTTACCACCTTTTTTGCCCATATCATATTTTAGCCGCGATTTAGCTCCAACCTTTCCGGGTTCACCGCTGATATGCTCAAAACTGATAAGATCGGGTTGCCATTTTGATAAATTATCTGCATTATCAAATAGCTCAATTACTCTTTCTCTGGATAAATCAATTTCAATTTCGTTAGAATACTTCATGATTGTCGGGGATTGGTTATTAGGTTAAAATTAGGAAAAAATCAAAAATTGTTAAATGTCAAAAATATCATACCACAAATTGTATCTTTGAGCATTAAATTTTTTACATGGAGCTGAACTTAAAAAAACCAATTGTTTTTTTTGATCTCGAGACGACAGGGGTGAATATTACAAAGGATAGAATTGTTGAAATTTCTATTTTAAAAGTATATCCCAATGGTAATAAAGAAAGTAAAACCTGGTTGGTAAATCCTGAAATTGAAATTCCAAAAGAAGCTTCTGCTATTCACGGAATTACAAATGAAAAAGTAGTAACCGAGCCTACGTTTAAAGAACTGGCAAATGAAGTGAGTCAGCTTATAGAAGGTTGTGATCTGGCCGGATTTAATTCGAACCGGTTCGATATTCCTCTCCTGGCCGAAGAACTGTTACGCGCTGGGGTAAGTTTCGATATGAAGAATAGGGTAGCAGTCGATGTGCAGGTAATTTATCACAAGAAAGAACAACGAACATTAAGCGCGGCTTATAAGTTTTACTGTGATAAAGAATTAGAAAATGCCCATTCAGCTGAAGCAGATACACTGGCTACCTATGAAATTTTAAAGGCTCAGTTGGAAAAATATGATGACCTTGAAAATGATATTACATTTTTAAACCGTTACTCTGCGCATAAAAAAAGAGCCGATTTCGCCGGATTTATTGTCTTTAACGATAAAGATGAAGAAATTTTTACCTTCGGCAAGTATAAAGGTCAAAAGGTAACAGAGATACTCGAAAAGGATAAAGGCTACTTTTCTTGGATACAAAATGCAGATTTTCCCAATTATACCAAGCAAGTACTCAAAGAAATTAAAGAGCGTCTGTTGAACCCAACTGATACAATGACCGAAGAAGAAAAATTAAAGGCACTGAAAGAAAAGTTCAACTCGCGTTGATCTAATTTCAGTAATTTTACCATTTAAATAGCGTTAGAAAATGTTTGTTGATTTTAAAGACTTATCAGATAATTCAAGAGTTTGGATTTATCAATCTGGTAGACAATTTACGAGTGAAGAAATTAAGAAAGTATCAGAAAGACTTCAGGAGTTTATTCGCGGTTGGAAGGCCCATGGAGCTGATTTAAAAGCGTCATTTCAAATTAAATACAATCAATTTATTATTCTTGCTGTAGATGAGAATCACGGTGGTGCCACAGGCTGTTCCATTGATGCTTCGGTGCATACTATTCAAGAACTGGAAAAAGAGTTAGATGTTGATCTAATGAATAAAATGAAAGTGAGCTTTAAGGACGGTGAAAATATCAATACAGTATCAATGCAGCATTTCAAAGAATTTGCAAAGCAAGACAAAATAAAAGCTGATACCTTAGTATTTAATAACATGGTTACTTCTAAAGCCGAATTTGAATCGGCTTGGGAAGTAGCGGCAAGCCAAAGCTGGCATGCTCGATTTTTAAATTAATATAATACCAATACAGGGACCTCGAGTAATCGTAGTGCTTAGCAATCTGTCCACATGAAAAAAAATAGCGTTTTTATTCTACTCTTTTTATTAGGATTATTCCTCCATGCTCAAAATGTTGATCCCCTGATTAAATTAGACAGCCGGGCGCAGCAAAAGTGGGTAGACAGTATCATGCAATCAATGACCATGGATCAAAAAATCGGTCAGTTATTTATGGTCGCAGCCTATTCAAATAAAGATGCAAAACATGAAGCGGCAGTAGATCGATTGATCAATAAGTATGGTGTGGGCGGACTCATTTTCTTCCAAGGTACTCCACTGAAGCAAGCACAGATGACCAATCGGTTCCAATCGCTTTCTGAAATACCGTTATTGATAGGTTTTGATGGAGAATGGGGTTTAAACATGCGCTTAAAAAACACCTATCGCTTCCCCTGGAATATGACCTTAGGAGCAGTTCAAGACCATAAACTAATTGAATCATTTGGCGAGCATGTCGGTAGGCATTCAAAGCGATTGGGAATTCATGTGAACTTTGCGCCTGTGGTTGACGTAAATATAAACCCTAAAAATCCCATCATTGGGAATCGTTCTTTTGGTGAAGTCCCAGAAAATGTCACACAGAAAGCCATGGCATTTACAAGAGGAATGCAAAGTGAACAAGTATTGGCCAGTGCAAAACATTTTCCAGGACATGGCGATACTGATGCCGATTCTCACCATACATTGCCCACGATACCGTTTACTAATGAACGGTTAGATTCTATTGAATTATATCCATATAAACGATTATTTGATACCGGTTTAGCAAGTGTTATGGTGGCGCATTTGAGTGTACCGGCGTTAGAGCCTGATGCTGATTTGCCATCGTCAATATCTAAAAATATTGTGACAGACCTGTTGCAAAAAAAACTAGGTTTCGAAGGATTGATTTTTACCGATGCCCTAAATATGAAGGGGTCTGCGAATTTCTCAACACCGGCGGAGATCAATTTAGAGGTAATAAAAGCAGGTAATGATATTCTGCTGATGCCGAATGATGTAGAAGGAACTTTTGAAAAGATTAAGACAGCGGTTACCGAGGGCGTTCTAACCGAAGACAGAATCAACCATTCTGTAAAGAAAATATTGAAAGCAAAATATTGGGCCGGACTTTATGAAAATAAACCCATAGTTGAAGAGAATTTAGTAGCAGACCTAAATACCGTATACGATGATGTCCTCCACCAGGAGCTGGCTAGAAATTCAATCACCTTAATCAAGAATTCAAAATCAATATATCCGGTAAAAGACTTGGTAAAAAATAAGATCGCCTATGTGCAATTAGGTGACGCTGAAAATACTTCATTTGTTGAGCGGCTCAATGATTACGCGCAGGTAGATGTCATTACCGGTGATAAGCTAGACGCGGTTATTAAAAAACTAAAACCTTATAATTTAGTAGTTATTGGTTACCATAAGTCAAATGCAAATCCCTGGAAAGACTTCAAGTTTAAAAATAAAGAGTTGGTATGGTTGCAGGAAATAGCCAGGCAAAAGCGCGTGATCTTAGATGTTTTTGCAAACCCCTATAGCTTGCTGGATATTAAAACATTTACCAATATTGATGCCATTGTAGTTTCCTATCAGAATAGTAAGATATCGCAAGATGTCTCAGCGCAATTATTATTCGGTGCCGGTCAAACTAAAGGAAAATTACCCGTTTCGATAAATAATAGTTTTAAAGCCGGTCATGGCTATGTTTCCAATGATTTGAGAAGGTTAACCTATGGTTTCCCTGAAAGGGTGGGCTTGAGTACAGAAAAGCTAAAACGCGTGGACTCAATCGCAGAGGTCATTATAAACAAAAAAATGGCTCCAGGCCTTCAAGTACTTGTCGCCAAAAAAGGACAGGTCGTTTACAGAAAAAGTTTTGGGTTTCATACCGCTGAAAAGAAAAATCCGGTTAAGAATACAGACATATATGACCTGGCGTCTCTTACGAAAATACTGGGTGGTGTACCTTCTATTATGAAGGCCAATGAAGATCAAAAGTTTTCGCTGGATTCTAAGCTCGGTGATTTACTACCCTATTTGAAAAATACTGATAAAGACACGATTACCGTTCTCCAGGCACTATCTCATAATGGCAGATTAAAAGCATGGATACCCTATTACATACATACACTGGATTCCATTACAAAAAAGCCCTTAAAGGAATTTTATAATGTTAGAAAGACAAAAAAGTATGGTATTCAGGTAGCCGAAAACCTGTTTTTAAAAACAAGCTTTAAAGATTCTATTTATAAAATGATCGCCGATTCCCCTTTACGGGAAGGGAATGGTTACAAATACAGTGGCTTGATATTCTATCTTTTTAAGGATTATATTGAACGGCAGTACGGCAAAAAACTTAATGAATTCAATGATATACATTTTTACGAACCATTGGGGGCTACGACATTGACCTATAAGCCATTGGAGAAATTTTCGGCGAATAGAATTGTACCCACCGAAATAGACAAGTATTACCGAAAGCAGTTGTTGCATGGATATGTTCATGACCAGGGGGCGGCGATGCTCAATGGGGTCAATGGAAATGCCGGTTTATTTGCAAATGCCAATGACATCGCAAAAATGATGCAAATGTATTTACAGGAAGGGTTTTATGGCGGAAAGCAATATTTTAAAAAAGAGACTATTAATACCTTTAATAAACGTCATTTTGAACAAGATAGCGTTCGTAGAGGATTAGGCTTTGACAAACCGCAACTGGACCCCGAAATTAAAGCTACCTGCGGTTGCGTATCTCCAAAAAGTTTCGGGCATAGCGGCTACACCGGAACGTATGTCTGGGCAGACCCTCAGACCAAATTGATCTATGTATTTTTATCGAATAGGGTCTATCCTACAGCTGCGAATGATAAGTTGGTAAAGGAAAATATTCGTACGGAAGTGCAGCAGTTGGTGCAGGAAGCTATCATTGAATAACTACTTACTTTTAACTAAGAATAATACGAATACAATGCTGATTCCAAAATAGGTCAAGGCTATTTTAGTAGTAAAAAAGTAGTTGACCATTAATGATTGAAGTATATAAAAAAGTGGAAATGCTGTAATACCGATAGCAAATCGCGTAGTAGATACAAATTCGACCTCCTGGATCTTGGGTTTAAAGAGTTTCCATATCAATAGTGGAACTATGCTATTTAATTTTACCAGGTTATAGGCAGTTTTCCAAATAATGGATGGTCGTTTAATTTTAGTATTCGGATTTGGAATTTGATCTCTGATATTCTCGATCCTTTTATTGACATCTGTCGGATTTAAAAAGTCAACATGACCCAACTTTTGTAAAACGGCCTCCTCGTTTTCTATATCATCAATATGTGTAGTCAATTGCATCATTCTGGTTCTTACTTCTTCTCTTAATGAAATGGCATCCGCGGGGGCCATGCCTTCTTTCAAGAAATCATTCACCACTATTGGCTTTCCATAGAGAATTGATACCGGTTCTGCAAAGTCTTGTGCTTTTGCATAATTTAATCCAACAGGAACGATTGTGAGCTCCAAATTAGGATTCTGCTCTAAAGCGCCAAAAGTAATACGTGTAAAACCCTTACTCAGTGGTCGTACCCAGCGACGAATATCATGAGTCCCTTCAGGAAAAATAAGCAGCGAGCGTTTTTTATTTAAAATTTCATAGCATTTTTGAAAGATTTCTTCATTCTTAGCCAAGGTTTCTTTTCCGTCGCGCATGCGATAAATAGGCAGCATATTTACGGTAGAAAGCAACCATTTTACCAATTTGAGCTTAAAGGCACTGGCACGGGTTAAAAAATGAATATTCCGGGTAGTGGTAGTCGCAATTAACAGTGGATCAATCAACGCGTTTTTATGATTGGACACAAAGAGTAGAGCGCCTTTTTTGGGGATATTCTCTTTACCTCCCACCTTGATCTTCTTGTGATAAAAGAATAATCCTGTGGTAATGTATACCTTCACCAGCTGGTACCAGATTCGTTTGAGCATTAAGCGAGTGCTTTATCAGATTTTCTAGACCAAAAATACGCTAATCCCAGTCCGGATGCAATATCCCAAATACCCCAAAAAGCGACGCATAAAGCCATGCCTCCTAATCCTTCAAAAAATGCAAAAACTAAGAGTAGACCTAAACCTGAATTTTGTATACCTGTTTCTATAGCGAGGGTCTTTTGATCTTTGTAGGATAATTTCACCGCTTTTGCGAAAAAGAATCCGGCAAGATATCCGGAAAAATTATGAAATAAGACAATGAAGAAAACATAATGTATATATCCTAAAAAGATATCAAAGTTTTGAGAAAAGGCCACGACGATAAAAATTAGGAAAATCAGCATAGATAAGGGCTTTAAAATCTTTGAGAGCCTTTCGGCCAATTTTGATTTATAAGCTCTGACCAGCATACCGATAACTAAGGGAATTCCTAAAATAAGTGTTACCAATTTCACCAATTCGAACGGATCAAGTTCAACAGTTCTTAGAATTTTTGCGGTAGGCTCATAGAGGCTTCCCCAAAAGGCCAAATTAAGTGGAGTCATAAGTACCGCAACCAATGTTGCAAAGGCGGTGAGACTTACTGATAGTGCAGCATTGCCATTGGCCAATTGTGTCATGAAGTTTGAAATATTTCCCCCGGGGCAAGCCGCTACCATAATCATCCCTAAGGCAATACTCGGATATGGATTAATAATATTTACCAGTAAAAAAGTAACCAGCGGAAATAAAATAAATTGTGAAAAAATACCTGTTAAAACTAATTTCGGATTGCTAAACAGACGCCTAAAGTCATCCATGGTGATACCCAAAGCGACGCCGAACATAATAATGGCTAAGGTGATGTTCAACGCCCATAAACCTTCAGTGTCAAAATTAATTTTTAAGGCATCTAAGACACTTTGGTTGTCAATTCTTAAAGGCATAAGCAATGATGTTAGCGCCCATTTTTAAGGCTTTTTCACGAATATCGGGCGGATTATTATGAATTTCCTGGTTTTCCCAGCCATCACTTAGGTCGCACTCATAGTCATAATAACATATCAACCGGCCCTCATAAAAGAGCCCGAAACCCTGAGCTTGCTTTCCATCATGCTCATGTATTTTAGGTAGCGCATCGAAGTCATACGACTGATGATAAATAGGGTGATTGTAGGGTATTTCTTGAAATTCTAAATCTGGAAATACTTTTTTCATTTCACGCCGTATGTATTGATCCATACCATAATTATCAGAAATATGTAAAAAGCCTCCAGATTGCAAGTAATTTTTTAGGTTATCTGCGTCAGCATCAGAAAAATAAACATTTCCATGACCTGTCATAAACAGAATTGGGTAGTTAAAAATATCAACACTATTGGTTTCAACGGTTTCTGGTTTTTCATTGATCGTGGTATTAATGTTCTCATTTGAAAACTTGATCAGGTTGGGAACAGCCGTTGGGTTGGCATACCAGTCACCCCCGCCGCCATATTTTAATACAGCTACTTTTTGGGCGTGAACTGTTAGACAGAAGAACAGAAAGAAAACATATTTAAACATTCTTATTTCTAAGGTAAATGATCCTCAAATATAAAATTATTCTGATGAAGGTAAATAATTAACAAATATTTAATCTTTGGCACCTATAACTTTAGATTCTGTACAGATTTTCTTTTTAGATTTGCCGCTATAATTTTTAAATCAATTAAAAACTAATAGCATGAAAAATCAAATTGTAAAAGTTGCAGCTGTTTTATTTATAGGATTGGCAGTTGTGTCATGTAAGAAAGGAAAAAATGAAACCGAAGCTACAGAGGCACAAGAAGTACAACAAATTGCACAGGCTGCTGAGCGTTACGTAGCTGATGCAACATCAAGCACCATCACCTGGAAAGGTTTTAAACCTACCGAGTCTCACAATGGCACTATTAAAGTTTCTGAAGGTTATGTAGCTTTTGAAGAGGGCAATTTAGCGGGTGGAAATTTTGTGATCGATATGAATACCATCGCTAACTTAGACATCGAAAATGAGGAATATAAAGGGAAGCTAGAGGGTCACTTGAAGAGTGCTGACTTTTTCGATGTTGAAAAGCATCCTTATAGTGTATTTGCCATTACTTCTGTTGATGCCAATGCAGATGGAAAGGCGACTATAAAAGGTAATCTTACTGTAAAGGGTATCAAAAAGAATATTGAGTTTCCTGCTACCGTAACCGTAAGCGGAGATGAGGTTTCTTTTGTAAGTGAACCATTTACTATTGACAGGACCGAATGGGATGTAAAATATAACTCAGGAAAGTTCTTTGAAGACTTAAAGGATAAATTGATTAAGGATGAAGTTGAGATTTCATTCAATTTAAAGGCTAAAAAAGACCAAGCGATCTAAATTTTAGCACTATCAACAATTGAAAGCCACCAAAAGGTGGCTTTTTTATTTTAAATTATTGACTAGCGATATCGTATGTGTGGCTACCAGGCCTGCGGTTTCGGTACGTAAACGACTTTTACCTAAAGAAACAGGCTTAAATCCGCTTTCCAGCGCATTTTCAATTTCCGATATACTGAAATCACCCTCGGGGCCGATAAGTACTAAAACGTCTTGTTGTACCTCCAAAGCACCTTCTATCGGACTTCTTTTTTTATCGTCTTGACAGTGGGCTATAAACTTTTGTGTGCTCGAAGCAGATTTAACGAAATCGGTAAACTTAACTGGTTCATTAAGCTTAGGGAAATAGAACTTTAACGATTGCTTACCGGCAGACTCAATAATTTTCTGAAAACGTTCTGCTTTGACCACCTTTCGCTCTGAACGGTCACATAAAAGTGGTGTAATTTCATCAATACCAATTTCTGTCGCTTTTTCTAAAAACCATTCGAAACGGTCATTATTCTTTGTAGGGGCCATCGCAATATGCAAGTGATATTTCCGAGCTTTTTGTTTCTCTTCAACTTCCGTTATGGCAACTTGGCACTTTTTATCACTCGCGCTAATGATTTTTGATGAAAATAAGTAACCCTTGCCATTTGTAATGGATAATTCATCACCTTCTTTTTTACGCAAAACACGAACAATATGCTTACTTTCAACTTTGTCAAAAGTGAACTCACTATCACTTGCCTGTAATTGAGCGTTATAAAAAAGTTGCATTAGAGGTTCTTACGATAGGTTCTTCGTCGTTTTACAATTTTCGGGTCAAAATGCTTCCAAATTTGACGTATGGCAACATTATCTTCCAGTTCAGGAGTTCTGATGCAGTTTTTAATCCCTTTTTTAGTAAAAGCCTCATAGTAATCATTAAAAATGACGGCGTGTACCCCTTTATTCTGATAATCGGGATGTATACCAATAAGGTAAAAAATAATGTCCTTACTGTACTTTTTAGCTTTAAGCATGTGAAAAATACCAAAGGGAAATAATTTTCCTTTGGCCTTTTGTAAAGCCTTCGAAAACGAAGGCAAAACGACAGCAAATCCAACTAAGTTATCATCTTTATCTGCCACATAGGTTATATACTCGGGGTCGATAAAATTGATATATTTTTCTTTAAAATATTTTTTCTGTTTATCAGATATTGGTACAAAGGAAGATAATGATGAATAACTCTCATTAAAAAGGTCGAACATGCTATCTACGTAGGGTAAGATCTGCTTGGTCGATGTAAAATTGATAGATTTTAACTGGTATCGCCTCTTAATCAGCGCCTGAGCTTTTTGAAAAGAGTCCGGATTTACATTTTTAAACGGAAAACGCCATTCCAGATATTCTTTTTCCTTTACAAACCCATGCGCTTCAAAATGTTTTTGATAATAAGAATGATTATACCAGGTGATCATGGTGCCCAACTTATCAAAACCCTCTGTCAGAACACCAACTTTGTCAAGATTAGAAAAGCCTACGGGGCCTTCCATATATTCTAAGTTGTGTGCTGCACCTATTTCCTGAATTTTAGTTAAAAGTGCTTCAGACACCGAAACATCGTCAATGAAATCAAACCAGCCGAAACGCATTTTTTTTAAGCCCTGCTCATTGACTTCAGTATGATTGATAATAGCAGCAACGCGGCCGACAATGGTGTTGTTTTTATACGCTAAAAAGAACCGGGCGTCAGCAGTATCAAATGCCGGATTTTTTTCTTTATCAAAAATGGCGAGTTCTTCGCTTATGATAGGAGGTACCCAATATAGATTATTTTTATAGATACTAAACGGAAATTTTACAAATTGCTTTAGGTCTTTTTTTGTGATAATTTCCTTTACAGTGATCATAAATAAAACTAATTCTTTTCAGGTGGTTCGTAATTCTTGTTGTAATCTTTGGCTGCCTTTTTTTGTTTTTTTCGCTCATCTTTAGCCCGCTTCTTAGCTTCTTTTTCTCTTCGCTTCTGAGCCTTTGTCTTTTTAGGGGGCTTATCTTTTTTAATCTTACGCTTGCGCGCTTTAATCTTTTTAACTTTTCGTTGCTTAGTTGGTTTGTTTTTACCAAATAGCCTAGAGAAGAAATTACCCTCCTTCTTTTGCTTTTCAACGGCCTCACCATCGGCACCCACCACTTTAAATTTGTCTTTGTAACGGTCCAATCGCCATGACAACCCTGCATTAAGTAATAGGGTGGATCCATCACGGTCACTTATTGTTCTTGCTGCGATATCAAACTGCGTATTTCTGTTAAATAAATAAGCTACGCCACCCCCAAATTGAAAATCATTTGGTATACCATCACCTTTAAAAATTCCTTGATGCTCGCCAAATATAGACCATTTATCGGTAACAGAATACGTGCCGGTTAAAATATAGGAGTTTTCAAAATAATCTGATCCGACTTTGTCCATTACCAGGTTCATTAAGAACACAAACTTATCGGTAAAATTATTTTGGGTGAAAATGGCTAACCTCGGGCTGAATTCGTCTTCGACATAAGCTGGAGAATTTCCACCTATATAACTTTTTGTAACTGGCAGATTCACTCCGGCATATACAGCGACAGCAGGTATCAAACGTTTCCAGTCATAAGCTGTCTTGCGCTTCCAGCTGCGTACTTCTTTTGATTTATCTGTGTACTTTGGAGAATATACCAGGTATTTGGCTCCAATAGTCAATCGGCCAATACCAAATTTAGAAACATTCTCAAGTGAAGGATCAGCCATCACGAACGAATCGGCAAAATCAATATCATCGTATTGAAATGTTGTGTTAAGATTTAGTTCTAATTTTTCGAGAAACTTACTGTAACGAATCATTAAATCTGTTCCATAAGAAGTCGCTGAGGTTCCGCGGTCATCAATATTCCTATAAAAAACGCCACCTTCAAACTGCAAAACGTCGGTTCCAACACTAAAGGGACTGTCTGAAAACCCCGGACGCCTGGAATTGATCAGGTCAGTATACTGTGCAAAGGTCAATTGAAAGCATAATAGTACTAATAATATACCGAGGAGTCGCTGCATCGCTTATAGGGTTCGTGTCTTTATCTTAAGATTTTATCATTATAGTAACGTTTTAGTTGCGCTCAAATTGTTACTTTTGGCATATTATTTAAAAAATTCGGTAAGAAGCAGGTTTTATGGGGTTATTGAGGACATTATTAATTATTTTAATAATCTATTACGGATTGAAACTAGTGGCGCGTTTCGTTTTTCCTTTAGTGATGAAACGTTTTGCAAATAATGTAGAAAAGCGTTTTAATGAGCAACAGGATCAATTTAGGAGGGATCAGCAGCAAACGAATGTGGGTGAAACCGTGATTGATAAAGCACCCAGAGAGCAAAAAAGCAATGAAAGTATAGGTGAATATGTTGATTTTGAGGAAGTTGATTAAAGAACCTGAAATTTAGAATGAAAGATACCATACAGAAGTTACTACCGTTTTTTACCGCTATTCTTATCTTTATCATTGCTTCACTGGCTTATTTTTCACCGGTTTTAAAAGGGGAAAAACTCTTTCAAAGTGATATCGCACAGTTCAGGGGAATGTCTAAAGAAATAGCTGATTTCCGTAAAGAAAAGGACGCCGAACCTTACTGGACCAACCGCGCCTTTGGAGGTATGCCGTCTTACCAGTTGAGTGCATACTATCCGCATAACTACATTAAAAAGGCAGATTTGCTATTGCGTTTTTTACCACGCCCTGCGGACTATTTATTTCTCTACTTTTTAGGGTTTTTTGTGCTACTCTATGTTTTAAAAGTAGAATGGAAGTTAGCCATAATAGGTGCTTTGGCCTTTGGTTTTTCCACCTATTTTATCAGCCTTTTTAGTGCAGGCCATAATGCTAAAGCCCATGCAATTGCATACATGCCTGTGGTACTGGCCGGTATTATTACAGCATTTCAAAAACGTTATTTATTAGGGTTTCTGTTAACAGCCTTGGGTATGGCCTTTGAGATCAACGCCAATCACCCTCAAATGACCTATTATTTATTATTTGCCGTGCTTATTCTTGGTATTGTTTATTTAATTGATGCCATAAAACAAAAACAATTGCCAAACTATTTTAAGACAGTTGGTTTACTTGCTTTAGGAGTAATTTTGGCTGTTGGAATGAATTCAACGAGTTTATTGGCTACCAAAGAATACGCAAGTCATAGTACCCGAAGTAAAAGTGAATTAACGAGTAAACCTGACGGGTCTCCTAAAGATGAGATCACCGGCGGACTTACTCGAGAATACATTACACAATACAGTGTCGAGCCCCTAGAGAATTTCAATGTGTTAATCCCAAGATTTTATGGAGGCGGAAGCACGGAAGATATTGGGAAAAATTCAGAAACCTACGACTTCTTAAAGAATAAAATAGGAAGAACTCAAGCAAAAGGATTCTCAGAAAATTTTCCTGGTTATTGGGGTAAACAGCCCATCGTTGAGGCTCCTTTTTATATTGGCGCGGTACTTATCTTTTTATTCGTTTTAGGAGCCTTTTATATGAAGGGTAACCTTAAAAAGTGGTTGTTGGCAGCGACAATTTTTTCTTTTGTTTTAAGTTGGGGAAAACACTTTGCCTTGGTCACTGATTTTTTTATTGATTATGTCCCGCTTTATAACAAATTCCGTGCAGTCTCATCAATACAGGTCATTGCCGAGCTAACAATACCTTTTTTAGCGATTCTTACATTACACCAGTTTTTAAGCTCCGAGAATAAAAAAGAAGAAAAACTGAAGTATTTGAAGTATGCCCTGTATGGAGTAGGCGGTATTACACTGCTTTTTACATTAGCAGGTACCAGCTTGTTCAGTTTTGAGAGTTTTAGAGACCCTACTTGGGAACAACAACTTAACGGAATTTCTGAAGCTTTTGTTGCTGATAGGAAATCACTGTTTTTTAAGGATAGCCTGCGCTCGCTGATCCTAATTCTACTTTCAGCAGGAATTTTATGGGCAATTATAAAAGAAAAGATCACTAAAAATATTGCATTATTAGGCTTTGCCTTATTAATTCTTTTTGATTTGGTGGGGGTAGATCGACGCTATGTCAATGATGATAATTTTGAATCAAAATCAAAAAATGAACGGCCTTTTGCGGCTTCTTCCGCTGATCAAGAGATTTTAAAGGACAGGTCGTATTACCGGGTGGCTAATTTTGTAGTGAATCCACTGAATGATGGTAGTACATCTTATTTCCATAATTCCATTGGTGGGTACCATGCAGCGAAGCCCAGGCGTTATGAAGAATTGTTTGAATACCAGATTGCCAAGAACAATTTCGAGGCGCTCAATATGTTGAACACGAAATATATCATTTTCTCAGACCAGCAGGGTAATCAACAAGTACAGCAGAATACAGAGGCAAATGGTAATTCCTGGTTTGTAAACGAAGTTAAATTTGTGGATTCTGCAGATGAAGAAATAAAAGCATTAGATAGCCTCAACACCAAAGAAAAAGTTATTATAAACAGCGAGTTTAAAGAATTAGTACCTGCAACTACTTTTTCAAAGGATTCATTAGCTACCATTACGCTCACGAACTATGAGGCCAATGCGCTAACATATGCATCCAAAACAAATTCAGATCAGTTAGCTGTATTTTCTGATATGTACTATAAAAATGGTTGGAATGCCTATATCGATGGCAACTTGACTCCTCATTTCAGGGTGAATTATGTACTGCGCGCACTCATTGTTCCAAAAGGGGAACATGTCATAGAGTTTAAATTTGAACCAACTGTTATAAAAACAGGAAATACGATTACACTGGCATCGTATGGTCTCTTAGCTGTGCTTGTTTTAGGATGGTTTTTCATTGAAAAGAAGAAAGATGAGTCATCACAGTAAACGCTATAATCATACCCTGGAGTTTTTAGAGAAAGTGCTTCCTGCACCAGCTACCATTTTAGATCTTGGGACCAGAAATGATTTTAGCGAGATCATGGAACGGCACGGATATACTGTGTATAATACAGAAGGAGAGGATTTGGATCTATTACCGGAGGTTGTAAAAAAATATAAGGTTGATGCGGTTACAGCTTTTGAAATTTTTGAACATTTAATTGCCCCGTTTAATGTGCTGCGCGAAATCGAAGCTACTAAGCTGATTACAACAATACCGTTAAACTTATGGTTTGCAAAAGCATATCGCTCTAAGACCGAGGAATGGGACCGCCATTATCATGAGTTTGAAGACTGGCAATTTGATTGGTTGCTGGAAAAATCAGGATGGTCGCTTAAGGAAACAGAAAAGTGGACTAGCCCTGTCAACAAAATAGGGTTTCGTCCTGTTTTGAGAAAGTTCACACCTCGCTATTATGCGGTGTATGCAGAAAGATAGCGTATGCGAATAGGAATGATCTTAGATAAAACCTTTCCGCCCGACCCCAGGGTAGAAAATGAAGCTATTGCATTAGTCAATGCCGGGCATGAAGTTTTTCTTTTTTGCCTGAAATACGGCGATGAAGCCCCAGATGAATTGATTAATGGGATCAAAGTTAAAAGATACCCATCGAACAGATTAGAGTACAAACTTTCAGCGCTAGCCTATACATTTCCATTTTACACTGATAGGATGGCCAAGAAGATCCAGCATTTTTTAGAGGAAAATCGCATAGAGGTCATACATATTCATGATATGCGAATTGCCGGAGCTGTGATTAGAGCAAATAAGAGACAAAAATTACCAACCGTATTAGATTTGCATGATAATATGCCCGAAATTATGAAAACGTATCCCCACGTTCAGAAATTTCCAGGTAAATATTTGATTTCTCCACGCCAATGGAAACAAAAAGAGGAAGAATTCATCAATAAAGCGACGAAGATTATTACCGTTTCTAAAGAATTTAGAAATGAAGTAATCTCGAGAATAGAAGTAAAGGCCGGTAAAATTAGTGTTGTTCCGAATACAGTGAGAGAAGCTTTTTATAGGGAGTATGACGTCGATCAAAAAATAAAAGATCGTTATAAGAACGATTTTGTGATCTTATATTTAGGAGATACAGGCCTGCGTAGGGGATTGCAAACTGCTATAGAAGCGATTTCTTTGCTTAAGGAAAAGATACCAAATGTGAAGTTGGTTTTAGTAGGAAAGAATACCACTGATCATATCTTAAAGTTTCAAGTCAGGGAACTTGGAGTGGAAAATTTTGTGGATTTTCAAGGATGGCAAGATATACGATTATTTCCATCTTATATTTTGGCAAGTTCAGTTTGTATTTCTCCATTACATAGAAACATTCAGCACGATGTAGCCTATGCAAACAAACTGTTTCAATACATGAGTTTCGCAAAACCACTTCTTGTAAGTGATGCGATCGCCCAAAAGAATTTAATTGAGAGTGTTGGAAGTGGTCTTGTACATAAAGAAAGAGACGTTCAAGACTTTACAGCGAAGGTATTACAACTGTATGAAGATAATGAGCTTCAGCAACGATTGGGAACGAACGGTAAACGATTTATTGAAAATGAGTTTAACTGGGAGAAAACCTCGAAAAGTTTACTAGATTTATACGATAGTTTCGCTAATTGAAAGCACTTATCATTACATATTATTGGCCGCCGGCAGGAGGCTCCGGTGTTCAACGCTGGCTAAAATTTGTGAAGTACATGCGTGATTTTGGTGTAGAACCTGTTGTGTACACCGCTCATAGGCCGAATTACCCTATTTTAGACCAATCACTACGCAAAGAAATTCCTGAAAATATAGAAGTTTTAAAACGACGCGTACGAGAACCAAATACTTTATTTGGTAAGACTTCAAAAAAAACAAGCGCAGGCTTTTTAGATACGAATCCATCTATTTTAGGCAGGATAGCCCAATATGTTCGGGCAAATTACTTCATACCCGATGCCCGGAAATTTTGGATTCGACCATCGGTAAATTATTTATTAAAGTATCTCAGGAAAAATCCCGTTGACGTAATCATCACCACTGGGCCACCACATAGCTTACATTTAATCGGGCTGGGGTTAAAAGGAAAACTAACCATAAAATGGTTGGCAGATTTTCGCGATCCCTGGACTGAGATCGACTATTTCCATCAATTACCATTGACAAAAAAATCTATTAAAAAGCACCACATTTTAGAGCAAAGGGTGTTGAAAAAAGCTGATGCCGTAATAGTGGTTGGACAGACGATGGCAGAAAGCTATAAAAAATATAACCAACACGTACATGTAATTACTAACGGCTATGATTCTGGGGAATTCGACGGTGAAGTGCGTATGGATTCCAGCTTTTCGTTAGTGCATATTGGTATGATGAATGCAGACAGAAACCATAAAATCTTTTGGCAAGCATTAGAGGAATTATGTGCCGAAAAAGCCGGTTTCGCTGATGATCTAGAACTTAAATTTATCGGAAAATTAGCAAATGAAGTTCGTGAATCGATCAAAAAACACAACTTAAATGCGAATACAAAGGTCATTGATTATTTAGAGCATCATAAGGTCTTACAACATCAGCGATCAGCGCAGGTACTGTTACTCTCTGTAAACAATGTACCAAGTGCCAAAGGCATTATAACTGGTAAAATATTTGAATACTTACAGGCAAAAAGGCCGATTTTAGCATTAGCCCCTAAGAATGGTGATTTGGCCGAAATACTAAAAAAGACCAATGCTGGTGTAGTGGTAGCCTTTGATGATAAAGACAATTTAAAAGCCAGAATTTTGGATTTTTACACTAGTTTTAAGTCTGGAATGCTATCGGTGAATACATCAAGTATCGAACAATATCATCGAAAAAACCTAACAAAAGACTTAGCGAAAATCATTAAAGATATTTAGTTGAAAAAGATTGTCACCATAGTAGGGGCACGGCCTCAATTAGTTAAAGCAGCAGTACTCAGTAGGATTATTTCTAAATACAATCAGTTTGAAGAGATAATTGTCCATACTGGCCAACATTTTGACACAAATATGAGCGGTGTGTTCTTTAACGAGATGCAGATTCCGAAGCCCAAATACAATTTAGGGATAAGTGGCCTAAATCATGGTGCTATGACCGGACAGATGCTCGAAAAAATTGAAGAGGTTTTACAAAAAGAAAGACCTGAAGTAGCTATTGTATATGGCGATACAAACTCTACGATTGCAGGGGCCCTTGCTGCTAAGAAATTTGATGTAAAAGTGGTTCATATAGAAGCGGGATTACGCTCTTTCAATATGAAAATGCCCGAAGAAATTAATAGAATCGTTACTGATCGTATTTCTGACCTGCTGTTATGTCCCACAGATACCGCGGTCATAAACTTACGAAATGAAGGCTTTGAGAATTTTGAAGCCAAGGTGGTAAAGTGCGGAGACATTATGAAAGATGCTGTAGAATTTTATGGTAAGATTTCATCTGAGAAATCTTCTATTATAAATGACCTGAACTTGTCTGATTTTGTCTTAGCAACCATACACCGCCAGGAAAATACAGATGACTTGAACAAGCTATCTGAAATCTTTAAAGGCCTGGAGGAGGTTCATAAACAGTGTCAAGTGGTCTTACCGCTACATCCTCGAACTCGAAATGCCCTGAACAAAGAGAATAGGTCTCCTAAAATTACAATGATGGACCCTGTAGGGTATTTTGATATGCTTGAGTTGCTCAAAAATTGTCGACTGGTTATTACTGATAGCGGCGGACTTCAAAAAGAAGCATTTTTTAACAAAAAACATTGTATTATAGCACGTGATGAAACAGAATGGATAGAGCTTGTCGAACATGGCTTTGCCAAAATAGTTGGGAGTAATGTGCAGAAAATGCTTGCCGCGTTCAGCGAATTCAAAAATTGTAAAACTGATTTTTCAGTAAGCCTTTACGGAAACGATGTAGGTGAAAAAATATATAAAGAACTAGTATCAATACTATCGTAATATGAAGTTACCAAAGTTCCTGCTGGGTGATAATACCGACTATCCGGATGATATTTTTATTATTCATACCGATTATCCACAATTCATTATCAACCTGGTCAATGACGAAATCGAATGGCTGGAAGAAGTCGTAAGTGATCATGAATCGTCATTAGAAAATGAAATACAAAATCTTATAGAAGAAGCTTCTAAATTCTACGACAGGGAAATGGAGCGCTATGAGGGATGAATTTAACGCCCTCCTTTTAACTCACTTTGCCATTTTTTTAGCTCCTCCCATTTGCCCTCGGCTGCCAACAGGGCTTGTCGCGGCCAGGTACTGGGATTATGCATTCTATAGCGCGGCCCCGCATTGTCTAAAATACCTTGTAAGCGATCAACTGACGCCTGGGCTAATTGTAAGAAACTCCAAATTCCATCGTCGTTTAACAAGGCTTTAATTTTAGGCCCAATACCTTCCACTTTCGTGAGTTCGTCTTTTACCGAATCATCAACTCTGGCAACACCATCAACAAACTGTGTTGGTATTGGGGTGATGCCCGGTGCCGTGACCTTCTTGGCCTTTACTGTGGTATTTTGCTGATGCTCGAGATTTTTGTAGTTCGTTTTCCAACGTTCCACCTCTTTCTTATACTTACTTTTATAATACCATCTTGACACTAGCCAACCTACTACGAACGCTATTAGAAGCCAGAGAAAAAAAAGAAATGAGTTACCGCTACTTTGACTCAAAAAGATAGGTTTCATAATATTACAATTGTGGTTAGCGGCTCTTAGGGTAGTTAAATGTAGAGAAAAGTTTTTTGTCAGGCAAAATAACCGGTTATAAACTAAGTAGTTGCATACTGTAACGCGGACTAAAAACTGATGAAATAAATCGGCTTGAAAGAAGTGTTTACTTTTTTGCAGCTTCTACCAATTCTAACTTGTCAAGCGAAGTCTTCGTAGTAAATAAACCGTAGTTGATAGTGGCTTTATTCTTTTCGATCTTTTCAATCGTACCCACTGAATTACTATCTATCAAACGTACACGGTCATTTAATTTGTAGGTATAATCGGCTTTTTCTTTAGCGATTTTTTTAGCCACAAGGGCTTTCACTTTCTGTACTTTTTTGACTTCTTCAAGCACCTCTTTTTTAACTTCTTCAAGTTTTTGTTTTTGCTGCTGTGCATGTTTTTTAGCTGCCTTTTTTTCGGTCTTTGTTTTAGGCTTGTTCTTTTTTTGATGTTTAGATTTTTCAATGGCAGCCCATTTCATCACATCAGCGATAAACTGCTTTTTATTATTTGTTTGAAAGTATTTATTACTAAGTTCGTTGAATTTTCTTCCTATAGTAAGCATCTTTTGATTGCTTTCATATAATTGCTGGAAACTTTCCAGTTTTTCCTGAACCTTCTTTTCTTTATCAGATAGGGTTTCGGTATGTTCTTGCGCTTTATTCTGCGCTTTTTCAAGATCTGCCGATGTTCTTCTTAGTTTGTTTCTTTCTTGCTGAAGCTTGGAAATGGTTCTGTCTAAACGAATTTTTTCAGGCTCCACTTTTTTCTTGGCGCGATTGATGAGGCTAAAAGGAATACCATTTTTCTGAGCTACTTCAAACGTAAACGAGCTGCCTGCTTGACCAACATACAATTTAAAAGTTGGTTCTAAGGTCTTGGCATCAAATTGCATATTTGCATTGGTCACATTTTCCAGCTCATCCGCCAATACTTTTAGATTTGCATAATGCGTTGTGATGATTCCATAAGCGCCTTTTTCATAGAACTCTTCAAGAAATATTTCGGCCAAGGCACCACCTAGTTCAGGATCACTACCAGTACCAAATTCATCAATTAAGAACAAGGTATTCGCATTACATTTTCGAAGAAAATTTCGCATGTTTTTTAGTCGGTAGCTGTAGGTACTCAGCTGATTTTCAATAGACTGATTATCTCCAATATCTGAAAGTATGGTGTCAAAGAAATAAACTTCGCTACGCTCATGAACCGGAATCAAAATTCCACTTTGAACCATAACCTGTAACAATCCGATGGTTTTTAACGTAATACTCTTTCCACCCGCGTTGGGCCCTGAAATAACTATGATTTGTTGCTTGTTATTCAATTCAAGCGTTTGCGGAACCGTTTCTAGACCTAGTTCGCGATTATTTTTCAGCAAAATAGGGTGGAAGGCATCTTTTAAAAACAGTTTTTTTGTATTTGAAATCTTTGGAAGTAATCCACCAATATTTTGGGCGTATTTGGCCCTGGCTGCAATACTATCTAAAGCTGTCAAGAAATCCTGATATGAATTGAGCAACTCAATATGAGGACGAATGACATCGCTTAGTTTTTTGAGTATCCTTATAATTTCTTCTTGCTCCTCATGAATCAGGTCTTGGAGTTCACGATTCAATTTGGCAGTGGAATCCGGAACAATAAAAACGATACTTCCCGTTTTAGAAGTTCCTAAAATAGAACCTTTTACTTTTCTTCGGTGCATGGCCAGCACCGCCAGAACTCGCTGACTTTCTATAACCGATTCTCGAATATCATCTAAATAACCAAAGCCGGCATATCGGCTCAAAACACTTGAAAAACTTGTGCTGATCTTCGCTCGTACTGAATTTATTTCTTTACGAATGCGTTTTAATTGGTCAGAAGCCTTATTATCGACTTCTCCGAAATTATTGATTACTTTTCTGATCGCTTCAATAAGTTCTCTGGTGAAAGGTATTTCAGATGAGATCTTAAATAGTGTAGGATAGTATTCTTGAAATTTTTTTAGAAATTTTAATTGCAGATTTACGGTTTCTGAAATTGCCACTATTTTCAAAAATGCATTTGCTTCTAAAAAACTGTTTTCTATATTAAGCAGGTGGATTTCTTCGGTAATTTCTTCAAAATGGTGATTGGGTATTTTATTATCATTTTCGAAGGAACCCAGATATTCATTCACTAATTGCAATTGCTCCAGTAATTTTAGCTTCGCTGAAATAGGTCTAATCTTTTGTACCGCTTTTCTTCCCAGATCAGAGCCGCAATACTCACCAATACTATCAATAACAGTATTAAATTCGAGGTCATTGAGTGTTTTTTGTGTGATTTTGCTGCTCAAAATTGTACTTTTACAAACGCTTTGCAAAGTAAGTATTTTTAGCAGTATTATGAACGTTCAAATTGCCGAAAGTTGGAAAGGGATTTTACAGGAAGAATTTAATAAACCCTATTTTAAAACGCTTGCAGATTTTGTAAAATCTGAATATAGTAAGCACACATGTTATCCCAAAGGAAGCCAGGTTTTTGCGGCTTTTGACCATTGCTCTTTTGACGACCTGAAAGTTGTTATTATCGGACAGGATCCGTACCATGGAACAGGTCAGGCGAATGGCTTATGTTTTTCTGTAAATAATGGAATTGAACACCCACCGTCACTAGTAAATATATTTAAAGAGTTAACTTCTGATTTAGGAATACCGTATCCGTCAAGCGGAAATTTAGAACGATGGGCAGACCAAGGCGTACTTTTATTAAATGCGACTTTAACAGTACGGGCTCATCAGGCGGGGTCACACCAGAATAAAGGCTGGGAACAGTTTACCGATGCTGTAATTACAAAAGTTTCGGAGTTTAAAGATAATGTTGTTTTTCTGCTTTGGGGTGGATTTGCAAAGCGTAAAGGTGCGAAGATCGATACCTCCAAACACCATATATTGAGCTCAGGCCATCCCTCACCTTTAAGCGCGAATCGTGGCTATTGGTTTGGAAATAGGCATTTTTCTAAAACAAATAGTTTTTTGGAAAGTAAAGAAATAGAAAGGATACATTGGTAGTTTTCAACGCTCAGAGTTCTTAAAAAAATCAAGTAATTTCAGATAGACACCATTGGTCCACCCAAATCCTGCCTGACCTTCATATTCGCCACCACCGGCCAATAGATTGAGGTCAACAACATTATATTTTTCCATCATTTTACCGGTACGTTTAAAGACATTTTCATTTAATCGCAGCCAGCGACGAGCTATTTCAATTGCTAAATCATTTAATTCATAATTTATCAGTCCTTTTATTGCAATCCATTGCAAAGGTGCCCATCCATTGGGAGCATCCCATTGCTGACCGGAAAAATAAGGTGTGCTCACGAGCCCACCATCTTTTAAAAATTCTCGCTGGATCATTTTTGCACAGGCTTCCGCTTGCTCTTGTGTGGCAATTGCAAAAAATAAAGGGTACATAGCTGCCAAGCTCAAACGGTTCGTCTGTTTTTGATCTATAAAATTATAATCAAAATAGAATTGCTCCTGCGCATTCCAAAAGAGTGATTGTATACTTTGGGCACGGGCAGAGGCGACTGACTTAAAGCGTTCTGATTCTTCATACTCGTCGTTCAGGCGACATCCCTTGGCAATGGTTTTTTCCAGCTGATAAACCAAACAGTTTAAATCGACCGGTAGGATCTCACTTGCTTTTACAGTCGATAGGTCGTGAATATCTTCAAACCAACGGCAGCTAAAATCCCAGCCGGATTCGCAAGCACTGCGCATATTCAAATAAAAGTCGTCCTCCTCTCGACCTGATGCAGAATGCTTATCGACATCATGTTGATGCATTTCCTGTCGCGGAAGCGGAGCATTGTCAAAATAACGGTTTAATAATTTTCCATCCGGTAGCGGGACCAAACGTTCAATAGTAGCGCTGGGTTTACCAGTATTTTGACCCCGCATCCAAAACTCATATTCTTTTTTAAGTTGCGGTAGGTATTGTGTAAACACGCGATCATCTTTCGATTCGGCAAGCAATTCAATCATTAGGGCGTAAAAAGGCGGTTGAGAGCGACTCAAAAAATAGGTTCGGTTTCCGTTGGGTATATGACCGAATTTGTCAATGAGGAATGAAAAATTATCAATCATACCCTGAATCTGTTCAACTTTACCCGTAAGTTGTAAGCCCAGCATGGTAAAGTAACTATCCCAATAATAGATTTCGTTGAAACGCCCACCGGGAACAATATAAGGATGCGGGAGTGGAATTAATGAACTACCTTCAGCAGTTTTTTGAGCATCAGCCTTTCGTTCCAACAATGGCCAAAGATTTTCAATATGTTCTTTAACGGGTCGCGTGGTATCACTTTCAAAGCCTTCTGTAAGATCAGCCGCAACGCTGAAATGTTCTTCAAAAAATTCTTTGAGATCAAAACCAGGAATATTTTTGGACTCTCGATAGATTTCTAGAATGGCTTTAGGAGACTTTTTAGGAAAAGCATCACTAATGATTTTCTGATCATGCCATAAACCGCTTTTATGTAGGTCGGTGAATAATTCTTGAAATAGTATATCTGGAGTTGGTAACATGCCTTAACTTTTTGTTAATCTCTTTAGAAAAATTAAGGCAATTAGTAGCCCCGTCATTGGTATCAATGTGTAAAAAAATGCGGTATCGGCTCCAATATTTTTAAATAAATACCCTATCAAACGAGAGCCCAAGGTACCTCCAATTGCTGAAAAAATAATGATAAGCCCAGACATAGGGCTATGTAATTTTTTAGGCAAGGCGCTTAAAACAACAGAATTGATCAAGGGGTAAATTGGCGCGATAAATAGCCCTACAATCGGGAACGCATAACCTATTAATGGAATATCTACTATGCTTTGAACATTTTGAATGTTGGCATTGACCGCCTTCGGTAAAATAAATATGACTACCGCCATCGAAAGAAAAATACATGCAACCAGAATAAAAAACCACGAATACCTTTTTGACAAATAACCCGCTGTCAATCTTCCTATCCCTAAAGAAATTGCTAAGATACTTGACATGATAATCGCCAGATTTTCCGGTAAATTAAGGACTCGTTCATTAAAAGTGGGTAACCAGGTCATGATACCTTGCTCAATCATCACAAATAAAAAAGCGGCAATAACAAAAACAACAACCAAGAGCTTGGCCATGAGTTTCATCATTTGCAGGAAATCATCTCGAAGGTTCGCACCGGGAATCTCTTCACCTTCTTCAAATTTTGCATTTAATAAGAAAAGGAAAGATAAAAATGTCAATCCGGCCAATAACCAGTATACATTTAACCAGGCGTTTGGATCACCTTCTGAATTGAAGGCAGGGAAAAGAAAATATGCCAGGGCTATGCCAAACATAAAGAAACCTTCTATACTGCTCATCAGGCTATTATGCTCTTGCTTACTGGCAGTAACCAATCCAATAGCGGAATAAACAGATACTTTTATTAAGGCAAAGGAAACCCCAACAGCCGCGAATAACAATTTAGCTGACCAGAAAGAATTGCCGAAATACATACCAATACTGGCGAGCGTAACGATAAGTAAGCTCGCCAGCATGGCTTTCTTATAACCAATTCTCGGAAGAAATGAGGCGATAAGAAACGATACGATGGCAATAGGTAAATCCTTAAATAATTCTAAAGTACTAGCTTGTACCTCGTCGACACCGTAAACATTCTGAGATTTTAGAATGACGATTCCCACACTATTTAATAGAATGGCAAATACAAAGTAATTAATGTAGAGTGATAGTTTTATTCCGGCACTTTTCATAGGGTCAAGGGTTGGTAAAATTGAATTATCGACGAAGTTCGACTATTATATTGATAAAGTCAAGTTGAGAATTCCTATTTTTACAACAAACCAATCCGTTAGTGCAACTCAAATATTCTATTATAATTCCCGTTTATAATCGTCCGCAAGAAATCGAGGAACTACTTGCCAGTCTATGTAAACAATCATTTCAAGAAGATTTTGAGGTTGTACTGGTTGAAGATGGTTCCAGTAGCACTTCGCAGAAGGTTGTAGCTGGCTTTCAAGACAAACTTACCATTCAATACTTTTTTAAAGAAAATAGTGGGCCAGGGCCGAGCCGCAACTACGGGATGCATAAGGCAAATGGAAATTATTTTATCATTTTAGATTCTGATATCATACTGCCAGAAGATTACCTAGCTAACGTAGATAAGGCCTTACAAACTAATTATACTGATGCGTTTGGTGGAGCCGATGCTTCACACCCATCTTTTACCGTGCTTCAAAAAGCAATTAATTATTCCATGACATCGGTATTGACCACTGGAGGTATTCGTGGGAATAAAAATGTCAAAAAATTTCAACCTCGCAGTTTTAATATGGGATTGTCGAGGAAAGCATTTGAAGCGACTCAGGGTTTTGGCCCCCAACGCTTTGGCGAGGACATTGACCTGACATTCAGGCTTTGGCAAAACGGATTCGAATCCCAGTTCATAGAAAGCGCTTTTGTGTATCACAAGCGCAGAAATACAATGAAAACTTTTTTCAAACAAACCTTTAATTTTGGTGCGGCGCGTCCTATCTTAAACAAACAGTACCCTGCAACAGCAAAGGTTACCTATTGGTTTCCTAGTTTGTTCATAGTAGGTTTATTACTCTCAATTGTAGCTTTCTTTTTCGGTTTAAAATGGTTTTTATACGCATATGGTCTCTATTTCTTTATGAGTGCTCTGGATAGCCTTTTCAAGAATAAAAGTATTGCTGTCTCCTTGGCAAGTGTACTTACTACATTGATTCAGTTTTTGGGCTATGGGTTTGGATTTTTGCGTTCTTCCTTCCGCATAAGCGTACTTCATAATCCTGTAGAGGAAGCCTTTCCAAGAATGTTTAGCTAAGACCTTAATTTGTGATTTGTATTCGTTAATTTTGCGGCCAGAATAATAATGCATGGACTACGCAAAAAATATATTGGGAACTATTGGCAATACCCCTTTGGTGAAGCTTAACAAAATTACCGAAGAAGTTGATGCCATGGTATTGGCCAAAGTAGAGACCTTCAACCCCGGCAACTCGGTTAAAGATAGAATGGCCTTAAAAATGGTAGAAGATGCTGAAGCTGACGGGCGACTGCAACCAGGTGGAACGATCATCGAAGGAACCTCAGGAAACACCGGTATGGGCTTGGCTCTAGCTGCAATAGTCAAAGGTTATAAATGTATTTTCGTAACGAACGATAAACAGTCAAAAGAAAAGGTCGATGTACTCAAGGCGGTTGGTGCTGAGGTAATTGTGTGTCCTACAGATGTAAACCCTGAGGATCCAAGAAGTTACTATTCAGTTTCAAAGCGTCTTGGGGAGGAAACGCCTAATTCCTGGTATGTTAATCAATATGATAACCCAAGTAATACGGTAGCTCATTATGAGCAAACCGGTCCTGAAATTTGGAAGCAGACAGATGGAAAAGTGACCCATTTTATTGTCGGTGTTGGCACCGGAGGTACTATTTCAGGTGTTGGAAAGTATTTAAAAGAGCAGAACCCCAATATTAAAATTTGGGGAGTTGATACCTATGGCTCCGTATTTAAAAAGTACCATGAAACTGGTATTTTTGATGAGAATGAGATTTATCCTTACATCACTGAAGGTATTGGCGAAGATATCCTACCGGAAAATGTAGACTTTGATATTATCGATGGATTCACTAAAGTTACTGATAAGGATGCGGCAGTTTTCACAAGAAAATTGGCAAAAGAAGAAGGTATTTTTGTAGGAAACTCGGCTGGTTCAGCAGTTAAAGGGGTACTTCAATTGAAAGAGCATTTTAAAAAGGATGATGTTGTTGTAGTGCTGTTTCATGATCATGGCAGTCGTTACGTTGGCAAAATGTTTAATGACGACTGGATGCGCGAGCGTGGATTTTTGGAAGACGAAATAACTTTGGCCGTTGATTTGATAAAAGGTCATGTTGATAAACCTTTGGTTACAGTCAAAACCGAAGAATTGGTCTCTCATGCTATCGACAGGATGCGTCAGTATAATATTTCCCAAATTCCAGTAGAGGATACCACTGGTTTCGTTGGCTCTGTAGATGAAAGCGATTTATTTAGAGCTTATTTTGAAAATAAAGATATTGCTGATAAACCTATAAAAGAATTGATGAAAGATCCTTTTCCGATTGTTGCTAAAACTGCGACAATCGAGCAGATTTCAAAATTATTGAATAAAGAAAATCAGGCGGTTCTTGTTAACTTAGATGACGGAAAGTATCATATTATTACTAAGTCTGATGTGATCAATGTAATTTAGTAAAGCGACCGCGTTAACTATAAATTTCATCGAGAACACTAATTTCTATGTAGGTTATAAAATCGATAAGCTGTTCTTGATTTTCTTTTCCAAGTTTTTCAAACAAGGCATCACCTTCTTTTATGAGCTCATGGCCAATCTCTAATCCTTTGATTTCTTCTTTTGAATAACTTTTCTGGTTCTTCTTCATTTTAGTGATAAGATAGGCTACAATTTCAATGATTTTTTTTACCTGGTTTCTGTCATGTAAGATTTCAAAAAGTGATCGCGTGCCATTAATGAATTGATCAATATCTTCTCTTGGTAACGCTCTAATAAAAGAATAAATAGTTTCAGTACTAAATGGAGGCTCTTGTTCGGATTTAATGGCTTCTTCCATCAGTCGCTTTTCAAACTCACTTGCCTCGCGAAATGAGCGTAAGGCCTTAATGCCTGAATTTAAAATTTTGGGCAAATGCCTGCCGTATTTTAAAATAAGCGCTACAGAATCTACTATAATTTGTAAGAGCTTGCTTGGATTTTTAATATAGCGATCTAGGCTTTCGAAAGCTTCGTTAAGCTCCTTTCTTTTAGAAAGCTCAGGGTACATATAAGTTAGAAAGTAGGTTCTTACTTCTGTTATATGCGCTTCGTCAAAAGACGCCGGTAACACATATTTTTGAACGAGTGTATCATATGCATACCGTTCTTCAATAATACTTCGATAGGCTTTAATAATTTCACTGAAAATAAAATCTTTAGACATCTTATTAGATCAAATTCATTTGAATTTTACAAAGATGAACAATTAGGTTAAATTCAAATAATTAAATTTTGTAATTTTCTGCTATGAAGGAAGATTTCATTGCCTTTATATGGAAGCATCAGTATTTTAAAAAAGATAGTTTGAAGACTGTTCAAGGTGAATCACTTCGGGTGGTAACAATCGGAGAAGAGAATACGAATACGGGACCTGATTTCTTTAACGCACAGGTCATCATAAATGATCAAAAATGGGCAGGAAATTTAGAACTACATGTAAAATCTTCTGATTGGTATGTACATGGCCATGAAAAAGACCCAAATTATGACAACGTGGTCTTACATGTGGTCTGGCGTTATGATACTCCTGTTTTTAGAAGTAATAATAGCCAGATCGCTACACTGGAACTTTCCAAATACATGGATATATCTTTGATGCGCAACTATCAAGAGTTATTTTCAAAGGAACGAAAATGGATCAATTGCGAACATGAGATAGCTACTGTTGAACCATTTTTATTGAGGGGCTGGTTAGAGCGCCTTTATTTTGAACGGTTAGAACAGAAGTCATACCTTATTTTTGAATTGCTTGAGGGCTCCAAAAATGATTGGGAGGCTGTTTTGTTTCAATTAGTAGCTAAGAATTTTGGTTTGAAAGTCAATGGAGCAGCTTTTTTTGAGCTGGCAAAGAATATTGACTTTTCAATTGTTCGTAAGGAGGCTGCCATACCAGGTCAATTGGAAGCGCTACTATTCGGTCAAGCCGGATTGTTGAATGAGTCAGTGGAGGATGGCTTCTTCATGGAACTTAAAAATAAGTACGACTACCAATCAAAAAAGTACCGGTTAGCATTATTGCATGGGCAACCCATCCGATTTTTTAGGTTACGACCAAATAACTTCCCTACGATTCGGTTGGCACAATTGGCGGCATTGTACGATGAGCATCAAAATTTGTTTTCTAAAATTATAAACGCGACAACTTTAGAAGCCTATTATCTAGTATTTGATGTGGCCACTTCCTCATTTTGGGATACGCATTATACCTTCGAAGCAGTTTCTGCCAGAAGGCCGAAACGCCTTACAAAATCATTTATTGATCTTTTGCTCATCAATACCATTATTCCGCTAAAGTTTATTTATCAGAAGAACATGGGACAAGTAGACGAACAAGAGATCCTGAATTTAATTCGAGCTATAAAACCGGAGAAGAACTCGATTATTGAAAAATTCAGTCAACTTGATGTAGATTCTGATTCCGCTTTTTCAACACAATCACTATTGCAATTGAAAAACGAGTATTGTAACAGACATCGCTGTTTAGAATGCCAAGTCGGGGCTACGATTTTGAGAAAACACTGATTCAGAATCAGTTTGGCAACCTTTTTGTACATTTAGTATAACCAAAACTGAAAAACCAAAGAATAGCTATGAAGAAACTACTGCTTACTATCAGTATTTTCCTACTACTACTTTCGTGTGCAAAAGAATTAAAGAAAACACCTTCACTCGTAGTAAAAAAAGACTATAAAAAAGAGCTTCAAGACTTTTTTAAGACAAACTTCAATGCTTTAGACAGTACACAGGTAATTCAAAATATTACATTATCCAATACACCGCAAATCAATGATTTTTACGATAGAATCGAACATGAACTCATCTGGATCAATGATTCGTTAGAACTGAACGGCGCAGCGATTCGTTTGATTAATGATTTTATAAAGGCCGATGAATACGGCTTAAACCCCGCTTTGTATGGTACGCAATTATTGCAGCAATTAAAGAAAGAGTTAGTAGCTATTCAAAATAAAGAAGATCGTTATCAAATAGCTTCTGAGACTGAAGTTTTATTGACGAATTGGTACCTTTTGTATGGAAAGCATCTTAACTATGGTGTTCTTGATTCTATCGATTCGATAACCGTGTTACCCCGTAAAAAATTTACTGTCAATCTTTATGAACGGCTTTTAAAAAATTACAGGGCAGACAACTTAATAGGTGGCCTATATGACCTTCAACCAAAACACCAGGCGTATAAGAAACTACAAGTAAAACTAAAAGAATTTTTAACAAACTCATCTTTGAGTACCGATAATGTTGAGGTTCAAAACTTTAGAATCGATTCACTAAAAGCCATCGAACAGTCTAAAAAAGCATTAGTGCTGCACGGTTATTTAGATTCCATACGTACTGATACGCTATACGTTGAAGCCTTAAAAAAGTTTCAAACAGCGCATGGTCTAAAGGACGATGGCTTGGTTGGGAAAAATACGGCTACTGCTTTATCAAAAAGTCCATATGAATATTACCAAACGCTGGTAGCGAATCTCGAGCGATGGCGATGGAAGGAACCATTTCCAGAGAACTATCTTTTGGTTAACATACCGGCATTTGATTTACAAATGTATGAGAGTAAAGAATTTAAATTCAGGCACAGAACTGTGGTAGGTAAGTTCAAAACTCAAACACCTGAGTTACGAGATTCTATAAAGACGATCATAGCGTATCCGTATTGGTATGTGCCCAAGAAGATTTCATTAAAAGAGATTTTTGTAAAGGCCCAAGAAGATTCTACCTACTTTGAACGTAATAATTTTGAAGTAATAACTTATCAAAAGGACTCTGTGGATTATAAGAGCCTTAATTGGGAAGAGATCAATAGAGGTGAGTTCAATTATTTAGTAAGACAGCGTGGAGGTGGTGTAAATTCATTAGGGCTGGTAAAATTTATGTTTCCAAATAAATATGCCGTCTATTTGCACGATACACCTTCTATGCATCTCTTTGGCAGAGAAAAAAGGGCCTATAGCCATGGTTGTGTACGTGTCGAAGGCGCGTTGAAATTGGCTGATTATTTACTTACATATGACAAAAATGAAAAGACTATTGATTCAGTTAGACACTACATAGACGAGAAAAAAGAAAGGCCTATAAATCTAAATAAGCGAGTACCTATATATCTGTACTACTTTACTACCGCCGTAAATGAAAAGGATGAACTAGTATTTCACAATGATATTTATGATAAAGACAGACTTATCTTAGCACAAATGCGAGCTATTTACGACAGAGATGCCGTAAAGACTAAGAGACCTCCGGATGGATAGCAACAGTGACGTTGGCTAATTTTGATTTGGCAAAGTAAGTTTTTTGAGGATAATAAATAAACAGGCAGCTACCATTTTTAATTTTGGAAATGACCTCTTTGTACCCTTTTTTTGGGAGCGACGGGCAACCATAACTTCTTCCCAACCTGCCATTTCGTTTCACAAAATTTTCGCTGGCATAATCAGCCGCATGAATTACCACTGCGCGCCTTCTTGCGTTGCTGTTTGAATATTCCAATCCATCCAGGCGAAGTGAATATCCGTGTTTACCGGTATAGGTTTCAGCGGTTGTATAGAATCCCAGGCTACTCTGGTGGCTGCTGACCTTATTTGAGAATTTCTTGGCAAATTCAAGTCCTGAATTTCGCCCATGTGCGACTAAACTTTGGTGCACCAGTTCTTTTGTTTCAGTATCAATTATGAAGAGCCTCTCTACTGCAGATGATTTACTAAAATCTATTATAGTAAGGTATTTCTGATTTGATAATTTTCCTTGATTTTGAAGCTGTTTATAACCCCTTAGCGCAGTTTTAAAGGCTTCGAATTTTAGTTGAGGGGCTTCTAAACTTTTATAAAAGGTAACAGCATAATCCTCGAAGGTATCGTCCTTAGAAGTTTTTTCAGTTGTAACGGCCGGTAGTTCCTTTAAAAGGAATTCTTTCCAGGAAATAGCCGGATATGCAATAAGAAAAATCAATAAAAAAAGTCTCACTCCTCTCATGGTATTAAGCTTCTTCTAATCAAAATTTAAAAGGGAGAAAATGTGTGTGATACACAAAGACTTTTAACGGATTAATTCTAAAGTTATTGCATTGTAATATGATGAATTCAGCCAAAAGCAACTTATTTATTTAGTGCCTTTTTTCGCATCTTGCTGCGCATATTTTTGCTTATTGATCTCATCTTGTAGCTCGCGTCTTAATTTCTGCTCGCGTTCTAAAGAACGTTGTCGGTGGCCTTCGTACTCTTCTTCAATCTCAGCTTTTGCATTTCTAGCTTGTACAGTTATAACGTTACTACGTTTGAATCTTCCGATAAAGATGGCCAACAATACAGATAAAGCAGCAATAATCGACCATAGAATCGTATTGTAACCCGCTTTACTCATAGAAATACCTAGGAAGCTGATATTATCTTTTTCTTTAGTAACAGATGACAGGTCTTCATTGGTTTTACCCAGGTCAGCCTTTAAGCCTTCTATTTCTTGACGCTGTGTAGCAATGGTGGCATTGGCCTCGGCATACTTTGCTTTAGAACTTTTCAAGGAGTCAAAAGCGTTTCCTCTGAACTTATAGAGGTCATTTACTTTAATGGTTTTATATCTCAATCCTGTTTTAGGGTCGGTCCATCGAAACGATTTTTTAAACATATAATCAAACTGACTCTCTAAAGTACCTGAGTTTAATGAAGCTTTCACTTCCTGTGTTTGATTCTCTTGAGCATTTAAGGTTAATGAAATGAAAAGTAGGGTAAGAACTGAAAGTACAAACTTAGCTCGCATCATTTAATTAAAATTTGAGTTATTCACTAGATGACAAAAGTAACTAAATACTTGTAATTTTATTGTATTTATCGAAAAAAACCTTCTAGTAGAGACTCTTATATTTTAAAGGATTTGCTTCGTGCATTATGGCGTAGATTCCTTCAAAAATGTCTTCAATGGATGGTTTTGAAAAATAGTCACCATCTGTACCGTAGGCCGGTCTATGGTCTTTCGCCGAGATAGTTATGGGCTGGCTATCTAAGAATTGATATCCTTTTTGTTTGTTAATGATCTGGTCTAATAGATAAGCAGAAGCGCCTCCGGGTACATCTTCATCAATAACAGCAAGCCTATTTGTTTTTTTCAGGCTTTTTACTACCTCATGATTTAGGTCAAAAGGTAATAAGCTTTGAGCATCTATGATTTCAATATCGATTTCAGCCTGTGCTAACTCCTTACCAGCTTCCTCCACCAATTTCAATGTAGAACCGTAAGAAACAACTGTTATATCCGTTCCTTCTTTGATCGTTTCGACCAGGCCAATGGGTGTTTTGAATTCACCAATATTTGATGGCAGTTTTTCCTTTAATCGATATCCGTTGAGATTTTCAACGATCAATGCAGGCTCATCACTTTCGAGTAAGGTATTGTAAAAACCTGCTGCCTTGGTCATATTTCTTGGTGTAAGTATATACATGCCTCTTAGTAGATGCAATACGGCACCCATATGTGAGCCTGAATGCCAAATACCTTCCAAGCGATGCCCCCTCGTGCGTACAATAAGCGGTGCTTTTTGTTTACCCATTGTTCGGTAGCGTAGTGTAGCCAGGTCATCACTTAAGATCTGTAATCCGTATAGCAAATAGTCTAAGTACTGAATTTCGGCAATAGGGCGTAATCCTCTCATGGCCATTCCAATGCCCTGTCCCATAATTGTGGCTTCGCGAATACCGGTATCAGCCACACGTAATTCACCATGCTTTTCCTGTAATCCTTCCAAGCCTTGATTCACATCACCGATATATCCAGCGTCTTCACCAAAAATTACTAAGTCATCATTTTTAGAAAGTAAGGCATCAAAATTATCACGTAAAATGATTCTGGCATCCACTAGTTCGCTGGTATCGCTATATCTTGGTACTACTTCTTTAACAGCGGTTGCCTTGTTTTTATTTTCACTGAAAAGATGCGAGCTGTAATTATAGAATTCTTCATCTATATAATTTTTGATCCAGCTCCGTAACTCATCTTTTACGCTGAGCTGTTCATCCCTCAAGTAGATCAGAACTTTTCGAGCTACGGAAAGGACGTCCTTTTTAGAAGGATCAGAAGTAGACTGTAAACTCTCTTTTAATTTATTGATGAATACTGCATTGGTGCTTTTAGAAGCTATAGCTTCAAAAAAGGCAAGCAACTCTTGCCGTTTCTCTTTAATGGGTTTTAAATAGGCATTCCAAGCCTCGCGTTTGGCGGTGCTAACCTCTTTTTTTATTTCTTTTTCTAAAGAAATGACCTCTTCTTCATTTTCAAATACGCTAATGATCCACTCGCGCATTTTCAGGTTACAATCATGTTCTTTTTCCCATTGCAAACGATCAGTTGACTTGTAACGCTCATGTGATCCCGATGTAGAATGCCCTTGAGGTTGTGTCAACTGCTGAACATGAATTAGAACGGGTACATGTTCTTTTCGTGCGACATCAGAAGCCTGGTTGTAAACATCTATGAGTTTTGAATAGTCCCATCCATTTACGATAAAGATCTCATAACCTTTATTGTTTTCATCACGCTGAAATCCTTTTAAGATTTCTGATATATTTTCTTTCGTGGTTTGATGCTTGGCGGGTACTGAAATACCGTACTCGTCATCCCATACAGAAATCACCATTGGTACTTGTAGCACACCTGCAGCATTAAAAGTTTCAAAAAATAAACCTTCAGAAGTACTGGCATTACCGATGGTACCCCAGGCGATTTCGTTGCCGTTATCAGAAAAGGTGGTTCTCGTTTTTAGTTTTTCGAGCTTACGGAACATTTTCGACGCTTGTGCCAGTCCCAATAATCGCGGCATTTGTCCAGCTGTTGGTGAAATATCTGAACTTATATTTTTTTGTTGCATTAAGTTCTTCCAAGTACCATCTTCGTTGAGCGTATGGGTCATAAAATGACCACCCATTTGCCTTCCGGCGGATTGTGGATCGGCCTGCATATCGGTATGCGCGTATAAACCGGCAAAGAATTGTCGAGGAGTCAATTCACCAATTGCCATCATAAAGGTTTGATCACGATAATAACCCGACCGCCAGTCGCCATTTCTGAAGGCTTTGGCCATAGCCAGCTGAGGTACTTCCTTTCCGTCACCAAAGATTCCGAACTTGGCTTTACCCGTTAAAACTTCTCGCCTCCCTAAAAGACTACATTCCCTACTGGTAACAGCGATTCTATAGTCATGTAGTATCTCTTTTTTGAATTCTTCATAGGATAATTTCTCTTGGGAATCGATCAGTTTTTCTGACATTTCTAATTTTTTAGCAGGTGGTGCAAAGGTACTGTTTTTACAATAAAATTAAAAATGAAGCCTAAGATTTATCAAAATGATAATTTGAGTTAAATTTTTAACACTTTTTTATCAATAATTAAAAATTAGGATGTGATATTTGACTGATTTTCTTTCTTTTGTTAAAAAGTAAGTATTATAAGATGGTAGCTTTAACCTTGTTCCAAGTTTTATAAAGAAAATATGAGCTGATAAGCGTAATAGCAGTTAAGATGATCGCCCAGGTATAATCGGCATACAACCATAATCCTGTAGAGAATAGTGCACCATAAATAACCAGGCATCCTAGGATAATTGCCAGAATACCAGAGGGTACGCTCCATTTTTCAGTTGAATCTACAATTTCTATCTGTTCTTCATGAGCATCCTGAATTACCTTTTGCCATCCAGGCCCGCCAGGTTGAATCTTTTTATAGAAATGATAGAGTACTTCTTTCTGTTCTGGTTGGGTAAGGTAGGTGGCAAGTAACCAGGCCAGTGTTGTAACCAATACTACTAGCGGAAATTTATAATAAGACGGGAGTAGGCCCTCAGCACCAAATAAGGTATCGCCCAGAGAAGAAAAGTTCAGAATAATTGAAATGACTCCAGAAACAAACATGGCGGTAATCTCACTCCAGGCATTGATACGCCACCAGAACCACCGAAGTATAAAAATGAGTCCCGTACCCGCTCCGAAGAGGATAATAATATCAAATATCTGTTTCACATTATTCAGGCTTAATGCAAGGAATCCACTTATAACCATCATTGAAACGGTGGCTATCCTTCCGACTCTTACCAATTCTTTTTCAGAAGATTGTTTGTTGATAAAACGCTTGTAAAAATCATTTACTACATAGGATGCCCCCCAGTTCAGGTGCGTGGAGATAGTACTCATGTAAGCTGCAATTAAGGAGGCCAAGACAAGGCCCAAAATACCATTGGGAAGAAAGTTCAACATGGCTGGATAGGCCAGGTCATTCCCTAATTTGTCGCCAGGAATATTGGGAAAAGCAGTGCTCAAACTTTCGATATCAGGAAAAATAATTAACGAAGCTAAGGCTACCAAAATCCAGGGCCATGGGCGCATCGCATAATGAATAATATTAAAGAAGAAAGTAGCGCCTATTGCATGGTTTTCATCTTTTGCCGCAAGCATACGCTGTGCAATATAACCGCCTCCACCGGGCTCAGCACCCGGGTACCAGGAACTCCACCACTGCAAGGCCAAAGGAATAACTAATAATGTGACGAGTGTTTCCTTCTTATCCAAGCTTGGTAACAGCTGTGTTTTAGCCGCTACTGTTTCGTTGTTGAGCATTTCTTGCAAACCGCCAATTTCAGGCAGGTTAATGGCATAGTATGCCGCTGCAAAAGCACCGAACATAGAGATAATAAACAATAGAAAATCAGTATAAACGACCCCTCTGAATCCGCCCAGAGCACTGAATATGACAGTGATAGCACCGGCATAAACAACAACTTTCCAGGGTTCTATATTCAGCATGATACCCCCAATTTTAATGGCAGCCAAAGTGACTACTGACATTACTAAAATATTGAAAATAACCCCTAAATAAACTGATCTGAATCCTCGTAAAAACTGCGCCGCTTTTCCGCTGTAGCGTAATTCATAAAATTCAAGATCGGTTGTTACATTAGATTTTCGCCAAAGCTTTGCATATACGAAAACAGTTAGTAATCCGGTCACCAAAAATACCCACCAGACCCAATTACCAGAAACCCCGTCACCTCGTACAATATCTGTTACCAGTAAAGGTGTATCTGCGGCAAAGGTTGTGGCCACCATAGAAAAACCAAGCAACCACCAGGGCATATTTCTACCAGAAAGAAAATATTCTGATGTGTTTTTTCCTGATCTCTTTGATACATAAAAACCGATGAAGAGAACAACAGTAAAAAAGATACCTATTAGAATGTAATCCAGGTTGTTGAGAGAGATCATAAGGTGTAATTAGTGATACGAAAAGTAATAAATTTATTTGAACCACTAGTTGATCTAATAGAATCCTCGTTTAATAAAATTATAAATTTGACCAGGACTTAGCGTCAGCACGAACCTGATCTTGCTGGAATAATTTGGCTGCGAAGGTTCAAAACCCAAACTAGACTGTAGTGGGAAATATACCTCTAAAATATTATGTACGAAATTCAATCGTATACCGCTATCGTACTTAAACTCTGTGTCCAGGCCTTTACTTTTATAAAGTCCGGCATCGGCATAGGCTTCTATCCATCGCCA
>JAAUYH010163470.1_pt1 | contig 45265 bp, 53 predicted proteins | sample 7278061 | NCBI WGS metagenome assembly JAAUYH01 (sample SAMN14350203, study PRJNA611818) | marine sediment metagenome | isolation source: surface marine sediment (0.6m) | place: French Polynesia: Moorea | collected 2018-08
CCCGCCGTCGCGGTGCCGTATTTGCCCGCGGTCGCGGTGCCGCGGTAGCCCGCCGCCGCGGTGCCGCAGTCGCCCGCCGTCGCGGTGCCATCGTCGCCCGCCGTCGCGGTGCCGTATTTGCCCGCGGTCGCGGTGCCGCGGTCGCCCACCGTCGCGGTGCCGCGGTCGCCCACCGTCGCGGTGCCGCGGTAGCCCGCCGTCGCGGTGCCGACGTAGCCCGCCGTCGCGGTGCCGCTGTCGCCCACCGTCGCGGTGCCGCGGTCGCCCGCCGTCGCGGTGCCGCGGTAGCCCGCCGTCGCGGTGCCATCGTCGCCCGCCGTCGCGGTGCCGCTGTAGCCCGCCGTCGCGGTGCCATCGTCGCCCGCGGTCGCGGTGCCGAAGACGACAGCCCGACCCGGCGCCCGCTCCTGCAACCACGCGACGGCTTCGTCGAGCGTGCCGCAGAACGCGACGGTGGCACGAGGGAACTTGACCTTGCCGCCAAGCTCGACGATCAACGAGGCGTCGACCTCCAACACGTGCCACACGGCGGTTTCCGCGGTGCATGCCAAATGGCCGTCACCCTCACCCCACAACCAGCCATGCAGGCCGCCACCGCAGACGGGAGACGGGTCCCAATCCGGCGCCACGACAACCGCGCCGACCTCCATCGGCCAGCGGAAGCCGCTGTGGCTCAGACCGCCGGCACGGGAAGAGCGGAGCACTAGGACATCAGCCACGGCCACCTCCCCGGACTCGTGATCCCGCCTTGTCGTCGCCTCCGATCTCGATTGCCGGAGCCCACGAGAAGTGTCACCCAGCTGGCCCTGCTCAGCCATCGTTCTCCTCCGCCTTCACCAACGCCCCTGACTCATCGAGCCGGTAGGGCACGTTCGGCTCGACTCCGTCCTCACCAACGTAAGCCACGACGTAGAGCCAGCGCTCCGCGTCGTCGTCCCATCGCTTCAGCATGATGGTGCCGGCGTCGCCCGCGGTCGCGGTGCCACGGTCGCCCGCGGTCGCGGTGCCGTCGTCGCCCGCGGTCGCGGTGCCACGGTAGCCCGCGGTCGCGGTGCCGTCGTCGCCCGCGGTCGCGGTGCCACGGTAGCCCGCGGTCGCGGTGCCGCGGTAGCCCGCGGTCGCGGTGCCATAGACGACAGCCCGGCCAGGCGCTCGCTCCTGCAGCCACGCGACGGCTTCCTCGCGTGGTCCGCAGAACGCAACGCGTGCCCGCGGGAACTTGACCTTGCCGTTGAGCTGAACGATCGACTCCTCGTCGACCTCGAGCACGTGCCACACGGCATCTTCGGCGGAGCACGCCAGGCAGCCGTCGCCCTCACCCCACAGCCAGCCGTGGAGGCCATAACCGCACACCGGGTCGGGGCTCCAGTCCGGCGCCTCGACGACTGCACCGACCTCCATGGGCCAGCGGAAGTCGCCGTAGCTCAGAGCACCCGCGCGCGAAGAGCGGAGCACTAGGACATCAGCCACGGCACACCTCCCGGGACTCGTGATCGCGCCACGTCGAACGGGAGTGCGGGTTGCCTCAGCTCGCGCTCTACCCTCTCCCGAGCGACCTCGACTCGTGATCCCGACTTGACCAGCGCCTCGCGCATTGCTTCGGCCGTGTCCGGATGCATCAGCAACCCATGGCCGGCGATCCGAAAAACCTGCGGCTCAACCTCCTGCCGTAACGCGTAGTTCTCCGGCCGCTTTGCCCACTTCTTGCGGACTCGGCGCTTCTTGGTTTTCGGGAAGCGCACCTGCACCCGACGCTTGCCGTTGTCGAGATAGCGGTCCGTCAGGATCGGCAGCCCAGCAAGGGAGTGCAGATCAACCACGGTCCGCCTCCTCGACTCGGTCTCGCACACACTCCGGTGCGCCATCGTCGTCCTGCACCCACTTCGCCAGCTCGTCCAGAGCCCACTCACGATCGGGGTGCTCCCACTCGGACCACTCGTCCCAGCACCAGGTCGTCTTGTAGCCGACGTAGGCGGCCAGCATTTGCTGGCTTTCGGTGGTAGCCGCCTGCCAGATGACCTCGGACAGCAGTGGGTGCTCAGTCCACGAGAGCATGGCACCACTCAGGTCGGCGTGGCGCAGGCTGGCGCCACTCAGGTTAGCGTGGCGCAGGATGGCGCCACTCAGGTTGGCGTGGCGCAGGTTGGCGCCACCCAGGTTGGCGTGGCGCAGGTTGGCGTCGATCAGGTTGGCGCCACTCAGGTCGGCGTGGCGCAGGCTGGCGTCGCGCAGGTTGGCGTCGCGCAGGCTGGCGTCGATCAGGTTGCCGCCACTCAGGTCGGCGTGGCGCAGGATGGCGTCGATCAGGTTGGCGCCACTCAGGTCGGCGCCACTCAGGTTGGCGCCCCCCAGGTTGGCGTGGCGCAGGTTGGCGTGGCGCAAGCTGGCGCCACTCAGGTTGGCGCAGTGCAGGTTGGCGCGCGCGCCACCTGCGCCGCCGATCCACTTGCGGTGGTCAGCAAGCACCGACGCGAGGTTGGCCGACCCCAACCCGTGGGAGGTTGAGCCAGGGCCGTGCATCACGCCACCAGCACCAGCAGCACGGCCAGCAAGAAGAACGTCAGCGTGAATGCCACCCCGACCGTGTCGTGCGCGACCCGGTACGCAGACCGCAGCCGATGCCGACGCGGACGTGAGGACAGCGAAACGCCGAGCGCGTGCTGGGCGTGTACGGACAGCTCCCGGTGATACATGCTGGTGCTCCTTCCAAGCAGGGGGTTCGTGGGACGGCGACGCCTAGCCACGACGCGCCTCCCGCTGCCGCAGCGCACAGGCCCCGCACAGCGTGGCCGGTCCATCAAGGACTACGCCCTGGCGCACACCGCAGTCGGTGCATCGAGAAAGCGTCCCCCCACGACCGGAGCCATGCACTTCTCCGGCCGTGGGGTTCTGCCTGCCAGCGCGCATCCCTGTACGCCTAGCGTCCCTCCGGGGCGCTGGGTCAGCAGCGCCACCGTCCACGCACTCGACCGCCTGAGATCGGGCGGAACCCCCCCCCAGCGCAAGAGGAGTGACGGTCGAGCGAATAAGAAAGGGGGGCGCGCAAGAGCGTGGAGTCCAACGCGCCCCCTGCGAGCCGTGCCTAGATTGCGACACCGGGCCGGCCGCCGTTGTCTCGATGCCACGGGATTCGTGGCTCGTGTCTCGGTGTCGCATGCACCCTCCCTATCGGAAACCGCATGGTTGCGTCAACAGCGCTTCTACGAAAACTTGTAGAATCCTGCGCGGAGACGCGGCGCCAAAGCCCGGCCGCGCACCACCGGAGGAGACATGAGCTTGAAAGACAACGGAACCGGGCTGTGTCGGCCGCGACGCAAGACCGCGTCGTGGCCGATTCTGCTGTGCGCTGTAGGTCTGCTTGGCTTCACCGCAGCGCGGTGCTGGGCATGGAACGGCAAGCACGCTACCACCCTCACGGTCGAGCAAGCAGTTCAGGCCGTGGAGGCTGCAACGACGGACGACGACCGTGCTCGGGCGCTGGGAGCGCTGACCGTCACGCTGCAACGCGGCGTCCGCGTCCTGCGTTCCTACGCATCGGGTGACGGGCGCGCGGCCGAACACGCCCGCACCTACCTCGACCGACTCTGCGAGGACACCAAGCGATGACCAACGACCCTCCCGATCGATTCAGTGCATCTCCTGACCCCGCCATCCGGGGCGGGACGCTAGACATCACATACACGGATGACACCCTCAAACAGGGTGACACTGTTCATATCGAGATCAGCGATGGCGTTACGACTGAAACCGTCCAGGTCACCATCGGCGAAAACGGCAGCGGCTCCACGTCATGGGACGTACCCGCATCGTGGGGGGCGGTTGCCGTGCTGTCGTCATCTGACAGCGCCGACCACACGGTGGCAGTACAGTGATGAGCAGCATCGCCAACGAGCCTAGCTACTGCCCCCGCCACACCAAAGCACCTTGCTTCGCAAGGGATCTAACCGCCTCTGCGCGGCGATAGAGCGACCTCGCTTCAGCAAGGTGCTGCGCTACCGTCTGTTCATCCAAGCCTGCTTCTGAGTCTGGGGTCTCGCCGAAGTTGAGAGATGCGTAGATCAGTTCCGCTTCGGCGGTGATGGTGATGGCGAACACAACCGATGCGCAGATTCCTTGTTCCAAGTAGTAGTCGCGCAGCACACTAGGCGGCATTTCCGAAGTTACCAACAAGATGCCTCGATCCGCAGCCTGCACGACCTGCGACAGCATTTGCCGATAGGGTGGATCGGCACGCCAGTCTCCCCAGCGAGCAAACACGCGAGGGACGCTGACGTTCGATGTTGCCTCAGAGATGATGTCGATGGTGACCGGTCGACCTGGGTCCCAATGTGATCCGCAGTTGCTTGCGCTGATACACAGCGCTCGCATCGCGTTGTGCCGAGAGCACCACTCCTGCAGCAACACGAGAGTCCTGTTGAATACCAGAGAGTTGCGGATGATGGCGTGCTTTGCCGCACGACGACGCAACCACGGGCGGAGCCGGGCCACCCATAGCTTCGACCAAGCAGTCCAGAGAGCGCCGAACCCGCCAACGGCTCCTGCAACGAGCTCAATCCACTCTGGCAAGGTCACTACGAAGGCTTGGGCGGCAGACCTTTGCGGTCGGTGATCGGACCGCGCATCCGGTTGACCAGCACCGGCACGCCGAGCCACGCCCCCCCTACGACGGCAAGCGACTCCAGCAGGTCAGTCCAGTCGAACGACCGCTCCGCGTCGATGGTGTCGACGATCACGTCAGCCATCACCGACGCGACCCGCTCCCGCTCCTCGGGTGACCACTCCGGAGGGAGTTGCGACACGATGGCTGCGACGCTTCGGTCGTGGATGCGCTGCCGCGCCTCCGGCGTCAGCCGGCACGCTGCGAGCAGCAAGAGGGCCACGGAGGCCACGAGCTGCCACTTCCTCATGCTTCGAGATCGATCCAGTTGGCGGTGGTCAGGGTGACCAGCCGCAGGTCATCGTCGAGGCGGTCGTGCCGCGAGAACGTCGCCGCGCGCACGCTCGACTCCGTCGTCTGCGCCGTCGGCACGGCCCACCGACTCGTCGTCATGGTGACCCGACGGAACAGGTCGACGCCGTTCTGTCCGGCCAACGCGAGCAGCTTGCCGTCGCGGCTGCACGCCATCGCCATCACCGCGCCGCGCGGGTCGAAGTAGACGGGCTGCGGGTCGGGCCGCGTCGCCGTGCCCCCGGATCGAGGACACGTCCACAGCGCGTGGTAGCCGCCCCCCTCGTTCACGCACAGCAGCCACAGGTCGAGCACCGGGTCGAGGCACGCGCCACGGATCTGGCCCGGAGGGGTCCCCCCAGGCCACGTGATGACGCGTTCGGTCCACGTCGCTCCGGCGCCCGGGTCCGTCTCGTCGACCTCCCACATTGACACCGAGGACCGCTGCAGCTCGTCGTCGCCGTAGTCGCCGACGATCAGGATCGGGTTGGCGCCGCCGCCCGGCTCGTAGACCTCGACGCCGCGCACGCGCACCTTGGTCCACGGGATCGGCACGTTGAGTGTCTCCGTCCCGGTGGCGATGCTGTAACGGCGCAGGGTGCCGTCGCTCGTGACCAGCGCCCACGCCTCGCCCGGCGTCGTCACGCTGCACGCGATGCCGCGCGCGGTCGCGAGGTTGGCGGCGGCGGCGGCGCGGACGGCGCGGCTTCCGAGGAACGTCGGGTCGTAGCGCGCGCCGCCGAACAGCCGGATGCCGCCGCCGCTCGCCTCCCAATCGCGCCACCGTGACCCGCCGACCGTGGGTAGCGTCATCCGTGAGAGGTTGAGCATGCGCCACAGACGCTCGCGCCCAACCTCGTGGTCAGTCGCCATCAGGATCGAGATCCCGTTGAGCACTGTCGGCCAGTAGTAGCGCGAGTGGATGGCGTGGCCGCGGCGCTCGTTGACGTGGTCATCGTCCTCGAACTCGGCGCGGGTCAGCTTGCGCGTGCCGGCGGGGATCGTGACCCACTGGCCATTCCGCCAGACCTGGACATCGCCCTTCCACGCCTGCGCCGTCGTCGCCCGGTAGCCGTAGTTGGGGTGCATCCGCGTCCACTGCACGCGGTGCGGCCACTCGGCCTCGATGATCCGCGGCATGCCGTAGAACAGCACCGCATCGAGCATCTGGCCGCCGTACTCCTCGAACCGATCGGCGTACGTCATGTTCCCGCCGGTGTCGCGCAGGATGCGAGCCAGCGCGTAGTGCGCAGCGATCCCCAGACCGTACTGCCACGGCGGCCAGTGCACGTAGTTGCGCAGGTTACCGGCCTGGCCACCGTTGCCGCTTGGGTCCCAGATGTCGAAGATCCCGCGGATGACCGTCTCGGGTCGGTGGTACCCCTGGTTGGCGATGCCGCGATCGAGGAACGGTGCCAGCTCGCCGACCATGTCGCGGTGGCTCTCGTCGTAGACGGCCCACAGTGCCCACGCGTGCATCAGCTGCATGCGCATGTACACGCGCGGCTGACTCAGCGCGCCGAAGCGTCGCGGGTTCCGGGGCGGCATCATCGCGAGCTGGACTTCGCGCATGTTCTCGCACAGCCACCCCATGCCGCGGTTGCCGTAGATGGCCCACGCTTTGTACGGCCCGATGATCTCGTAGTGCCCGGCGTCGGGGCCTTGGAAGCGGTTGAAGCCCTGCGCCGTCAGTCCCTTCGTCGAGCGGAACGGGTTGAATTGCACACCGCTGTCGCCTGGTCGCTTGCCGAGTCGGTCGTCGGCGTAGTTGAAGAACGGCCCGCCGCCGAACATGAACGTGTTCGGGTGGTTGTCGTAGCGGAAGTCGTCGCCGTTCAGTTCCGGGTACCAATGCGGCCAGCACGCCAACGGGTAGAGGCGCTTCTCGGTCCACCACTGGCCGGCCGGCACCTGGTACGCCGTGTTCAGCCACAGCGCGTTCTCGCCGAAGCTCGGGTGATCGGCCGAGCCACCCATGTCCCCTTTGGTGAGAAGCTCCGTCGGCCACGACCCCGTCGCCCACGGGAACTCCGGACCGTTGCGCGGCGCCATGCTGCGCATCGCTGTGAACTCGGTCCGGATCTCGTTTCGAGCCTGCTCGTAGGTCACGCGCCGCGGGTGCTCGTGCTGCTTGAGCGGGCGCACGAAGTGGCGGTGCGGGCCGCACGCCATCGGTTTCCGCTGCCAGTCCTGCGACATCCGAGCCACGTCGTATCCGGCGCGGAATGCTTCGAGCGCGCCCTCGCGCGCCGCGTCGCCCAGGCCGGCCGCGCCTCCCGGGAACAGCAGCACGCCGTCGACTTTGACGCTCTGGCCCCACCCCGTGTACTCGTTGTGGCCTGCGATGGTGCCGCTCGACCGCGCCGCGTCGATGACCCACCGCCAGTTACCGGCGCCGTCGCGGTTGAGCGCGTAGACCGATCGGTCGCGGCAGAACGGCGCAATCTGCACGACGTTCTGCGGTGCCTGCAGGAGGAACTCGATGGTGCGCTGCGCCACCGGGGCGCTGGTCCAGTCGTCCCACGTCTGCCGCTCGAACCGGACGTCGGGGGAGTTGAACCCGATCCGCAGCCAGAACGGGGCATAGTCGGCGTCGTGCAGCAGCTCGACGCGCAGGTCGGCGCACCACTGCGTGGCGACGTCACGCGCGAAGTACTTGAGCACGCGGCTGTGCGTGCCGCTGTAGAGCGTCCGCGATTGGCTCCAGTCGAACGGCATCTGCGCCACCGGGCCCGCCTTGGCGAGCGCCTGCATGACGGCGAGGCCCTGCACGACGTTGGGCCGCAGGGTGAAGGTCGGCGCGGTGCCGACGCCGGTGGCGTAGGTGACCCGGTGGTCGCGCGTGCGCGCGGAGATTTCGAGCGGGTGTGTCACCCGAGCCATCGGATAGGTGCCGTCGGGATAGGGGGCCCCGACGTTCTCGACCTGGCACACCTCGTCCTGGCCGGTGCCCGTGTTCGACGCGATGATCTGGTGCTCACCCGGGCGGAACTCGCCGGGGTTGAGCGGCAGCATGCCGTAGGTGGTGAGGCGCCGCGGGTGCTGGCTGTCGTTGTCGAACTCGATCGTGCCGAGGTCGCCGGCAGGAGGGGCGGGCGGCGTCGTGTAGATCCGGATCATGAGCGCACGTACTGCGACTGGTAGCGGAGCACGCCGACGCCGTCGCCCCGCACAAGCGCCGTGCCCGCGAACTTGGGGATGTCGCGGTAGACCACGTCGGGGTTGAACTCCTCGTAGGCGAAGTCTTGCCCGTCGATCACGAACACGGCCACGACCTTGCCCGCCATCGACGGAGACATATCGAGCGTGAGGTAGCCGGACTCGGAGATGTCGACGGCGGCCTCGCGGCGGTCAGCAGACTCGGCGGCCACGCCGCCGAAGCGCATGCCGGCCTTGTACGGGTAGATCTTGTTGCCCTCGACGCCGAAGCCAACGAACGCGCCGCGGTCGATCTCGCTGCGACCCTTGCGCCACGGGTAGACGTCATCCGCGTTCCAGAACCGCCCGGGCTTGCGCACGGGGGCGCCGGGCCCGACCGGCTCCTCGACGAGCGCCGTCGCGGCCTCCGTGTCGAGAAGCACGGTCACCGGCGCGCTGGCGCGCTCGAATCGCAGTTCGGCCGCCGCAACCGCTGCGCTGACGGTCAAGGTCGAACCAGCCGCCCCGCGCTCCTCAATGCCGTCGCCGATGCGCACCGCGGTCGCAGGGTGCGCGATGAGAGTCAACTCGGACCCGGCGCCGGCGCGACGGTGGTTGTCGATCGCGGCGGTGGACGACCCCGCGAGGAGCGTCAGCGTCGACCCGGCCGCGCCGCGGTTGACCGTCTGCATCCACGGGTCGAGCGCCACCTTGGCCTGATCGGCGAGCAGGGTCAGAAGCGAGCTGGCCGCACCGCGCTGGTACGTGTCCGGCTGTCCGGGAATCAGCACGACGGCAGCGGCGCTCGCCTGCATCAGGATGTCACCCCAAGCCGCGGTGCGAGAATGCTCGACGCTCTGCGATACCAAGGTCAGCCACCTGTAGTCGTCGTCGTAGTTGGGCGCGTTCGCGCCGGTGTTGTAGGGGTCCTCGACGTACGACCAGAAGCCGGCCGTCCCCCATGCCGAGCCTTGGTTGTACCAGCAGCACAGGCCACCCGCGCCGAGCACAGACTCGATGGCCGCGGCGATCTCGTCTTGGATGGTCGCGATGATCGGCGACCGGTGGATCGCGAGCAGGCGGTCGTAGACGGCCTGGTTGAAGTTGCCGCCGTCGACGTACGCCAGCGCGTGGGGGCCGGCCTCGTAGCAGCCGCACTCGCCACCGCGCTCGGTGGCGAACACGTGGTGATGGCTCAACCCGCCCGGGCGCAGCAGCGGCGGTCCGGTCTGCACCTCCGGCGTGATGCGCAGCGGGATGTCGAAGTCGCGGACGTAATCCAGCACGTCCTGATCGGTGGCCGTCGCCCACCACGCCGACGTGTTGTAGGGAGCCTGGTCGTTGTTGAAGACGTACGGCGCGACGAGCCAGAGGTCGAGGTCGTAGACCGTGTGCGGGTAGCTCGGGTTGGTCTCGCTGTCCGGGTTGAGGATCGAGAACCACCGGTACCACTCCTCGCCGAGCGCGTTCCATCCGGCGAACACCCGGATGATCTCGTCGCCGCGCATCTGCAGGTCGTAGGCGCCTTTCCAGATCTCGTTGACCGCGTTCTGGCGCCACGCCCACCACTGCGCGGCCTGGTAGTTGGTCCCCTTCGACGCGCCCGGGAGGCCAAGCGCGACGCCCTGCGCCGTCATGTGCGCACGCTGCTGCCAAAAGCTGGGGTTCCACCCCTCGTTGCCGAACTCGGGCGCGATCTCAATGCCCGCCATGCGCGGGTCGTCGCGCCACTCCGCCGCCGCCGCCGCGACGTACGCGTCCGACGCGCCGCTCGGCATGTTGAGCACGACCGTCGTGATGGTCGGAATCTCCGCGATCATGTCGCGGATGAACTTGTGCGAGGCGCCCTGCTGCCGCGGCTGCCAGAAGTAGGAGTCCGCGGTCAGCGTGACGCCAGCGCCGCCGCTCTCGGGGCCGATCCAGTCGCCGGCCTTGCCGAAGCGGTCGGGGTCGCTGCCGTTCGGGCTGCTGTCGTGCTTGAAGTGGCAGGAGTAGCCGGCGGCAGGCGACGTCGTGCGGACGATGGTGACGTGGCTCCGGATCGCGCCGCCGCTGCCGCCGGCTCGGATGACAACCCGCTGCCCGTCGACGAACGAGTGCCCGTTCGCTGCGCAGATGAACACGTCGAAGGCGACATCGCTCTGCGTGAACCACGTGTCGGGGCGACGGTGCTCCCACTCGGTCACGTAGCGGTCGGTGATGTAGTCGGTGCCTGGAATGACCGGCTTGGTCCAGTCCATCGGCCGGAACACCTGCAGCCGGATCGACTGCATGGCGTCGCGCCACTCGCTGCTCGCGCCGCTGGTATTGCCGAGGTCGGCCTCGTGGCACACGACGAGGTTGTCGAGCGGGTCCGACGCGTTGATCGCGGTGATGCGAACGATGCACTGCGTCGCGCCGCCCGGGTGCTCGAACGTGAACGCGCCCGACGCGTCGAGTTCGGCCTCGTACGCGTCGTTGTGGAGGCTCTGCGACATCGACGAGCCGCCAGCGTTGACGTTGACGCCGATGAGGAAGATCTGCACCTCGCCGCCGCCGGTCCACTGGACGTGCCACGTGCCGGGGCGGCGGCAGGGGACGACGGTCTCCGCCTTCCGACCTGCCGGCAGGTCGAAGGGCATGCCCGTCGTCGGGCTCATGTAGGTCAGCTCGTCGCGGAGGTAGCCGTTGTCGGACGAGCGGACCTCGTACCACCGGCGCCCCTGGCGGAGCGCGTTGGCGGGCACGAGGAAATTCCAGTCCGTCAGCTCGGCCCCGTTGATCGCCGGCCGGAGAGCCATCGGGGTCAGGCCCTCAGCTCTGCGGTTGCCAGGTGAACGAAAGCGAGGTGATGCGGATGACGTCGTTGGTGCCCGCGGCGACCACCGGTGAGTCGAATCCGTGGATGCCGAGCACGACGTTCGTCCCGTCCGCGCTGTTCTTGGTGCAGAGCGCGAAGCCGGCGACGTCCGCGATTCCCGGGGTGGGCGCCGTCACCGTGATGCTCGGCTGGAAGCCCGACGCCAGAGTGATGGTGGCGACGTTCGTGGCCTGGTCGTAGGTGATCGCGAAGCTCGCCAGCTCGCGCGGGATCTCGTGCCCGGTGTACTGTCCCGACGGGTCGATGACGCACCCCGGATGCGCGGCGACGACCTCGGCCAGCGTACCGTGGTCGGGATTCGGCCGTCCGTTGGTGGCGGTGAACCCGTAGTCGTCGTTCAGCAGCACGATCCAGAACGTCGGTCGACTGGACCCGTTGAGGTCGAGCTGCGTGTCGTCGTCGACGGTGGCCGTGAGGCCCGCTCCGCGCAGGCCGAGGGAAGCGAGCCAAGCGGCTCCGCGGTTGGTGACGATGCCGGCTGTCATGACGCCGATCGACGCTAGCTGCGGCGATGCGCCGTCTGCCTGGCCGATTGCAGGCTACGGGCAGGCCCTGCCCACGATTAGGCCAGCTTGGTCGCGATGAGGTGGGAGCCAACCAGCAGCGAGCTGGGCGACGCGTTCGCGACCTTCTGCGCGATCTGCAGCGGCAGCAACCCGGTGGTCGAGCCGTCGGTCGTGACGATGCCCTGGATGCACATCATCTGGGCGTTGCCGGTGCTATCCGGGATGGTCCCACTCGTGCCGGTCTTAGGCGCCACGTTCTGGTTGTCGAGGTCGTTGACCCACCAGCTCGACGTGCCGGTCGGCGGGTTGAACCGGACCTTGATGTCAACCCCGTCGGGGGCCTGGTGCAGCAGCACGCCACGTAGCGAGTAGGTCGACGACTGTTCGAGGCTCAGCGTCAGTGCCGTCGTGTAGTTCGTCGAGTTGGTGACGTCGACCTGCGTGGTCACCACCGCGCGCTCGATGCCGGTCAGGTCCGCCATGCCGTGCGTGTGCGCGGCGTCCGCCTTCCCCGCGATGGCGTTCGTGTTGCTGGTGATCGCGGTGGCGTCGGTGTTGAGGTAGAGGTCGAGCAGGGGCACGTCGGCCGTGCTGTGCGTGTGGCTAGACGCAGCCTTGCCGTCGAGGGTGCTCTGCAAAGACGTGACATCGGCGATGACGTGACCGTGACCCGTGTCGGACTTGCCAGCCAGCGACGTGTCGACCTGACCCTGCGTGTAGTACCGAGCGTCGCCGCGAGCATCGGTGTGGTAGTGAGGGTGGTCGTCGTCGCTCTTGCCGGTCAGATCCCCGTGGTCGGTCACACCACCCGATGCCGAATCCGCTTCGACACAGTCTGCAGCCAGCACCAGCGCGGGGCTCCCATCCGCCAGCGAAAGCACGAGACGACCGTCGCCCATGTCGCGGACGATGCGGCCGGCCACGAGCAGATCGTCGCCGACGTTGATGGCGGTCCCGAACCGGTCGACGGTCACGGGTTGGCCTCGTAGCCCCTCACCTGCACCAACAGATCCGACAGGTCGCCGGGCGCCCCGGTCTTGGTCGCGACCAGTGCCGCACCGGTGTCCGCGCCGAGCGTCGCGTTCTGGTCGACGGTGAGCACCAGCGCCGTCGTCGCCGCAAGGTCGGAGCCGGTGTCGGTGTCATGCGCAGTCGAGAGCATGTTGGTGGTGTCGCTGTCGCGCTGCACTTGAAACACCCACTTGTTGGACACGTCGCTCGTCGTCGCCGACCGCGGGTAGAGCACGACCTCGACGAGGACCATCGACGCCTGCGCCACGATGAGCGAGGTGGTCGTGGTCGCCGTCAGCGCGAGGTGGCGGTGGCCGAGGACCGGATGCAAGTCGAGCGGCCCGAGCACCTCCCACGCCGAGCCATCCCACACCTTATGCGTGCCGGTCGTCGTGTCGTCCCACCGCTGGCCGGCAACCGGACTGGTCGGCGCGGTCGGGCCGCGGAAGTGAGCGCGCAGAAGCGCCAGGTTGTTGGGCGTGTTCGTGAACGCCTGCTGCAGGTAGCCCGTCGTCGCGGTGTGGTCGATCCAAGTCATAGTGATGCCCTCGCCGTCGCTGTCTCCAGAATGGCCCGCCAGTGCCGCGACTCGCGGCGCAACACCACCCGAGCCTGCATCTTGGTGGCGGCCTCACGGAACGGACCGCGGTAGCGCTGCCAGTCGTTCCACTTCCCGGCCGAGTAGGTGCGTACCTCGGTCGTGAACGACACCCGCTGCCCCACCGTCCCGCGGTTGCCGAGGTGCTGGTCGTCGCGGTCCGACGCCGTCAAGGTGTCGGGGTCGCCCGACGTGGCGTCACCCTCGACCAGCAGGCCCGGCCGCAGCGCCGTCGCCGGCATACCATCGGCCAGCATGCCGTTGAGCAAGCCCATCGGCTCCTCGACCGCCTCGGACCACGGCACGTCGAAGCGACCACCGCCCCCCACCGTCAGCGACCACAGGAGGTCCGTATCCGCGTCGACCGCCGCGTCGCACTCGTTCAGCGTGTAGGTGCCGTCGACCCGGTGCGCCTGCAGCTCGATGCCGTCCGCGGTCGCCTCGGTCCCGTCGTGGGTGCCGGCCTCGACGCTCGCCAGCTCGGTCACGGCCTCGGGCACGGCGACCGAGAGGCGCGACGCCTCGCCGACGAACCCGGACGCCGACAGGCCGGCCACCGCCAGGGCGTGGTCGCCGGGCTCAAGCCGAAGGTCGGCCTCGGTCGAGTCGCCGGCCCAAATCAGGGGGGCGTCGATCCAGCGCGACGTGGTCCGCCGGATCTCGTAGCGCACGGCGCCCGGGACGGGCGCCCAGGAGACGCGCGCGGCTCCGCCGGACTGTCCGGACGTCACCGCCGACAGGACGCCAGCGGGCGCCACAGGCTGCGAGCCGGCCACCTCCGGGATGACGATCGAAGCCGGAGTGAGCACCGCCGGCGACGGGTAGGTGCCGGTTCGGCCCGGCGCGCCGACGGCCACCTGGTAGACGTGGCCGCGGGGCAGGTCGGAAAGGTCCACCGCCGCGCCACGGGTCTCGGCCGCCAGGTCCCAATCACCCTCGCCCGACTGGACCCACACCCGGGTGGGCCCGCGGGGGCGGTCGCTCGCACCGGCCACGTGCCGCCAACTCGCGGCGGGGGCGCCGGTCGGTGCCGACGTCTCGACGACCGGCTGCTCGGGAGCGGCGGCGACCGGCTGCGCCACGCCGGGTTGCTCGTCGCCGGCCGTCATCGGCAGCGTCGATCCGGAGTCCTCCAGCACACTGGCCGGGGGCTCGTCGAACGCTGCCTCCGGCCACTCGACGGCCTCCAGGCGAACCGCATTCATCGTGTCGATGGTCACGTTGGTGACCCGCATGGTGCGCTCCAGCTTGCCCCATGCACCGCGATAGGCCGCCGCGCCGTGCGCCACCTTCACCGAAGCCACGGCGCCGGCGCCGCCGTTGGCGGCCGGGTCCCACAGCGGCACCGGGTCGCCGGGGCTCCACGAGCCCGTGCCGTCGACGCTCAGCACCCGGCAGTAGCCGTCCGGCTCAGCGACGAAGATGACCGTCCCGGTGCGCGCGACCGAGGCGGTCACGGTCCGGTCGAAGGCGATGGCGCTCACCGGCGTGTCGGGGCTGTCGGTGATGGCGCGCATGCCGGCCGCCGGCACCGTGTCGGCGTCGGGATACCAGCACTCGTGCACCAACCGGAAGAGGTCGCCGACCAGCAGCGTGGCGAAGGGGAGCCCGCCCTCCAAGGCGCACTCGACCTCGGCCAGCGCCTCCCACTGCAGACGGTACCAGCCCTCGCGGCGCGCTCGGACGCGGTTGGTGATGCCCGAGCCCGAGTGCCGCTGCGACACCATGCGGGCAGGCGCGCCGGTGTAGGGCACCGAGAGGCGGTTCTCGTCCCACACCCGCACGAGGTCGGGGCCGAAGTCCCGGTCTTCGTCAAAGTACTCGATCTCGACCGCGTTCGGCCGCTGCGCGCGGCTGCGGAACCGGATCTCCGCCTTGGGCACCTGGCTCGTGCCGATCACCTGGAACGGCTCGCGCGCTGGCACGGTGACGTGGCCGCGGGTGAAGGCGTCGCGCCACTCGAAGATGACCGTTAGCCGGCCACCGTCGATGACGGGGACGGCGCGGCCGGCGCGGAAGATCTCAAGCAACCGCTGCAGCGCTGGCCGCCGCACGTCGTAGGCGGCGTTGATCTCGAACAGAGCGCGCGTCGGGTCGCTCGGGTTGGGCTGGTCGCACATGACCGCCCACCGCTCCCACTGCCCGAGGTCCAGCTCCTCACCGCCGGTGCCGCCGAGCGAGCGCCGCAGCTCGTGGCCGAGACCGGCCGACTCGTCGAGGACGACCTTGGCCGCGAACCACGCGGGGTTGCGGCCAACGGGGAACTGGTAGATGCCGGTCGGGCCGTAGGTCTCGTCCGACCACGTGCGGGTGACGCTGGTCCAGGCACGCACGAGCCACCCCTCGACGACGCATGAGAAGTCGAGCGAGTGGTCGGCCGTCGCCGCGGTGCCGAGGCGCGAGATCTCCGTCAGCGCCAGGCCGGGGTGCGTGAGCTGCTCGTAGAGCGCGGCCTCGACGTGCCGCACCTGCGCGTAGGAGACCACCGTCTGCGGGTCGCCGGCCGGCGTCAGGCGCGTGAGGCGCACCTCGTATGGACCCTCACGCGGCTGCCCGAGCACCAACGTGTACCACTGCGCGAACGCGCGCGGGGTCGCGCGGGCGAAGGTCCAGTCCGGGTGCCGGGTCCACGCCGAGCCCTGGCCCGACACACGGCTCTCGACCTGGATCGTCACGGTGTAGGGCTGCCGCTGGCCCCCGACGAGCTGGTAGAGCCCCTGCGGGCAGTCGACCACGATCCGGACGACGTCGACGAGCGCCTCGGTGACCTGCACGACGACCTGCGCGTCCTGCTCGGCCAGCACCTCGCCGACGGCGATCGTGGCCGACGTCTGCTGCGCGCGCGGCGTCCGGCTCTGCGCGTCATGGCCGAGTCGCACCGAGACCTCGGTGCCCTTCTCCGTCAGCTCGACGCCGCCGTGGCGCAGGCCGTCGGGGATCGACCGCACGACGATGGGGCGCTGCGACTCCAGCAGGTAGCCGAGCTGGTCGGCCTCGCCGTACGGCTCCGCCGTGACGTCGCCGATCGAGTGGACGGGCCCTTCGCACCACGCGACCTGCGTGGTCAGCACCTCGCCGTCCTCGATACCGAACGGCGGCGCCTCGGTGCGCGCCGAGATCGGGACGCCCTGGATGCGGAAGCGACCGGCCACGATCGGGATCGCCAGGCCGCGCCCCCCGGTGGCCTGCTGGCCGCGCAGCCACGACGCCGAGCGGCTGTCCTCGTCACTCTCGCGGGACGCGGCAGCAAGCGCTGAGGACGCCGCCTTCTCCGCCAACATGCCCGCGATGACGGCCGCCACGATGCCCACCGCGAGTAGCGCGATGTTGACCGGGTCCCCGACGTCCGGCAGGCCGACCGCCCGGTCGGACTCTTCGCCCTCGTCGATCTCGCGGCCGTCGATGAACCACCGCCACCCCGGCAGCCGGCGGCGCGCCTCGGCCATCGACTCGAACGTCGTCTCCCGTCGGTTGGTATAGGGCGCGTGGGGGTCGATCAGGATGGCCCGCATTCGACCCTCCACACGCTCTCGATGATCCGGCGGTAGCGACTGACCACCGAGCGCTGCACGCCCTGGCCGCGCGGCCGGCTCACCATGATGCCGCCGCCCTCGTAGGTTGCCGCGTGCCGGCCGCCCTGCGGCGTCCGGGTGATGATGATGTCGCCAGGCTGCAGCGGCTCGCCCAGCCGAAGCTTCCGCGCGCCGCGGATCGCTGGCGGCAACGGCCCGCCGTACTGCACCTGCGCGGCGATCTCGGCCAGCGGCGTCACGTCGAGATGGCGACCCGTGATCCGCTCTGCCTGCTCAGCCGCGAAGTCGAGGCACGGAGCCTGAGGGTCAGGGTCACGCTCGCCGATGTCGGGTCTCATCGCCTCTCCGCCGGCATGCCGGGCTGCGCGCCCCACCGGTTGGGCAGCAGCTCGGGAAGGTCTTGGGTCCGCATCCAGTCTCGGCGCTCGATGCACGCCGCCCAGTGCCCCGGGCACGACCGGAGTTCGGCGGGCGTCGACGCCGTCACGATCATCCCGCAGCGCCCACCGCCGTAGCGCCGGTGCCGACACCGGTCGGTATCGAAGGTCTGGTGCGGGAGGTCACGGTCCTGCAGGTTGTGGCCGGCGCTGCACTGCAGCACGAGGCTCGACGCGTCGGCCGAATGCACAAGCGACGCGTCCTGCACGTAGCCAAGGCGCTCGATGTGCGGGCCGAAGGTCGAGGCCGTCTGCGCATTGAAGCCGAGCACGCGGACGCGCATGTCGCGGTAGCCCTGCGCGCGCTCGAGGTACCGCCCGATCTGGCGCAGGGTGTTGTCGATCTCGATCTCGAACACGCCCTGCGAACCCTCGCCGTCCTGACTCAGCTCGCGGTGGAGGATGCCGTAGGGGTAGAAGGTCTTGGTCGCCTGCGCGCCGGTGACGGGGTCGGTCAGCAGCACGTCGATCTCCTCCGACCACGTCGTCAGCCGCCAGACCCACCGGGTCAGCGTGGCGACGTCCTCGCCCTGCACGATCTCGTAGCCCCAGGGCCAATCCCCCGAGCCCTCGACCTGCTGCGTGAGCTTGCGCAGCCCCTCCGGGATCGAGATCAATCCAGGTACCTCAGCGAGACAAGGTCCGCGGTGAACCGGTGGAGACCGTTGGCGAGCGAGTGGCGCACCGACCCACGCACCACCAGCCAGCCTCGCTCCTCGTAGTCGCCCGTCGCCTGCCACCGGTAGGCGCGCGCGGGCTGCGTCAGCAGGGACGCCGAGAGGGAGTTGGCGTTGGCCTGATCGATGTCGACCCACTCGGCCGTGACGGTGCGGCGCGGCTGGTGCGGGCCACCCCACCGGTGCTCGTAGCCGTCGGGCGAACGCTGCGCCCCCGACTCCTCGACGATGGTCGGGACCGAGGACCGCGACGGCTCGACCGGGAACGTCGGCAGCGAGCCGAAGTCCGCCTCCCGGTCGGGGATGAGCACCACCTCGGAGAGCACCGGCGGGTCGGGGTCGTCGATGGCGCCGAAGTCCGACGGCGCGAAGATCAGCACCGCCGGCTCGTGACCCTGCATCAGGTAGGGCGGGCCCGCCTGCTGCGGGTCGGCAAAGTGGTCGTGCTCAAGCGCCACGCCGTTGCCGGCCGCGGTCGACCCCGGCGGCACGCGCGCCGCGGTCGTGTTCGGGATCGACTCGCCGGCAGCGATGACGGAAAAGGTCGAGATGCCGACGACCGGGTCGCGGCTGCTCTGCGCCCACCCGTTCAGCTTGGCCGTTCCCATCACGGCCGGGACCGCCGGGACCATGCCGCCGATCTCGTGCCGCGCCCAGTTGACGCGCGACAGAGCGAGCGCGTCGCTGACCGGGCGCGTCAAGTCGCCCTGGTTGAGCTGCGTCGCGAACCCCGGGACGTAGCCGACGCGGCCCGCGGTGCCGCCCGGCGTGAACGCGGTGAAGGCCGCGTCCATGTAGTCGAGGCGCAGGGCGAAAATCGTCCCGCCCTCGATCATCGACGGGTTGTCGAGGATGCCGCTCCGCCCGACGACGCGCACCGACGTGGTGCCGTTCTCGACGACGAACGGGTGCCAGCTCCCGATGGCGTAGTGCTCGTCGCCGTCGAGAGCGCCAGCCGTGCCGAACCGCGGCGTGCGCGCGCGGATGTTGACCGGCTCGCGCCACTCCGATACCGGCGGTCCCCACGTGTCCGTGGTCGGCACGTAGGCCGTCATGCTCATCGGCGAGCGCGCGCTCTTGGGGTGCATGCCGTACGACCAGAACGCCACCCACGAGTGTGAGCCGGTGTCCCACGGGAGCAGGCCCGTCGAGAGGATGTTCTCGGTCGTCGACTGCGACAGCACCCGACCGCCGGGGTAGAAGGTCTCGGCGACCACGGCGCGCCATCCCGACCAGCCCGTGCCCGTGCGCGCGCCACCCATCCGGACGAGATCGAGCTGGAAGCCCCACACGTCCTCGATGAAGCAGAGCGGCGAGCCGACCGTGCCGTCCAGGAACTCCCACTGCGCGCGGATCTCGCCGTCCACGCCCGGCGGCCAGTCGCGCACCATGGCGACGATCTGGAACGGGATGCCGAACTTCTGCGGCGCACTGCACGGGTTGCCTCGGATCGACGACGACGACCACGACCCGACGACCTCGCCTCCGATGTAGAGGCCGACGCGCAACCGCGCCTGCAGGTTGGGGTTGACCGAGAACTGGTGGAACACGCCGTAGCGCCCGCCCGCGACGACGACGTAGTCGTTTCCCAGACCCCCGCCCGAGGTGAGCTGGTCGTACGGGATGCGGAGCAGCGTCGCGTACTGCGGCGCGACCTCCTGGACGCGCACAGCCAAGCTCGCAAGGTGGGTGCTGCCGAGGCGCTGCGTCATCGCATCACGTGGCGCACCGCCGCCTGATCGCGGGCGCTGTGCACCATCCCCCTCCGCACCGAAGTGCGATAGATGTCGGTGTGCTCGGACAGCACCGACACGACGTCGCGGCTGTCCATCGCATAGACGGTGATCTGGCTCGTCGGCGTCGGCAGGCCGAACGGGAACGACACCGGGATGGTCCGACCGTCGTTCAGCGGCACGAACGCCTCGGCGCGACTGCCCTCGCCGTAGAGGATGGTCGGACTGCGCGCGATGCCGCCGTGCTCCATCTTCTCGACGCCTTCGTCGGTGCGGCGGAATCGACCGCCATGAAGGGCTACCCCTCCGAAACCGAACGCGGACTTGAGCGCGCCCGCGATCGCGATCTCCAGAGTCAGGCGGGCGAACGACTCCGCGAGATCCTTGACGAACTCCTTTGCTGCCTCACTCGCTGACTTGGTGCCCTTCGCAACGTCCAGGATCGCATCGGTAGCGTTGCGGGCGAAGTCGTTGATGATCGTGTTAGTCAGGTCGTCGTAGGACGCCTTGAGCTTGTCGGCTTCGTCCTGCGCACGCTTCTGCGCCTCTGTGAACTTGTCGACGTCCGCGGCTGAGACGCCTTGCTGCTCCGGCGTGCCGACAAACGGAATCGGCCCCGTAGTAGACGCACTGGAAGACGGAAGAGGAGGTAGCGTCGCACGTGCGGCACTTGGGGCCGCCGCAGCAGAACGCTCCAAGTACTCGGCGCGCGCCTTCTCTGACTCCTCGATCCTCTGCAGCAAGCCAACCGTCTCAAGGTACTCCTGCTTGATCTTGTCTGCTGCGCGCAGGAACGACTGCGCAAGCGGAGAGTCCTCGGCCCCGGCAGCGAGGAACTGGTTGTACCGGACTGTCGCGTCCGTGAACTGCTGCGCCAGCCCCTCCGCGCGCCGAGTGAGTGCGTCCTTGCTCCGGTCCTCGATCACGCCAAGCGTGACCAGCAGGTCCTTGATCCAGAGCGCCGACTGACGCGCACCCTCGACGAACTCGCCCCAGTAGAGCTGAATCGTCGGCGTGTTGGACGCCACCCACTCCGCGATGAAGTTGGCGCCCTTCTCGATGTCCGGAAGGAACTCCAGCACCAGCGTCCCGAACGTGCGCTTGATCGAGCCTTCGAGGCGCTGCAACGCCTGCGCCGCGTTCTCGCCGGCGATGCCCTGCGCCCCGGTGATGACGAGCCCGAACTTGTCGGCTTCCTCGATCAACGCACGGAACTCGTCGGCGCCGTTGCCGACCACCTGCGTCATCGACTTGAACGTGTCCTCGAACACGGAAGACAGGCGAGCGGCCTTCTCCGCCCGCGTGCCGACGCCGTCGAGGTTCTCCGCCATCACGCCCAGCAGGTCGACCGCGCCCAGATCGCGAAGCTGGTCGATGGTGATCCCAAGACGCTCGAACCCGACGGTCGACTCGTTGAGGCCGCGGAGCGCCTGCGAACGCTTGCGCTCCAGCGACGTCAACACCTGCTGCAGGCGGTCCGCCCCGATGCCGGCAGAGTTGAACGCGTACTCGAGCCGCGAGATGTCCTCGGTGGTTGAGCCCACCTCGCGCGCGAGCTTCGACGTGCTGTCTGCCAGGTCGACGATCCCGCGGACGTAGTTGACAACGGCGCGACCCGCGAAGAACCCGGCGCCCAGCTTGAACGCCGCGTTGAGCTTGTCGACCGCCTTCTGCGCCAGCTCGCTCTCGCGCGATATGGCCTTGGACGTCGCCTTGACGCCGAGATCCTTGGCGCCGTACTGGATCTCGACCTTCTGCTTGACGACCGCCATCAGGTAGCCCCCTTCACCGGGTAGCTCGCCATGCGCGGCCACTTCGCGCCAGCCGCCTCGCGCAGCGCCGCCTTGTGCCTCTCCGGCACAACAGGCTTGTGCCGACTCGGGTCCATCGCGCGCTGGTGGTAGAGGCCGCGGCGAGCGATGAGCATTCGCAACGGCAACGTCACCTCCTCGGGCGTTTCGTTCCAGTGCCCGCGAAACGGCATGATGCCGCGCTCAAGCATGCCGACGCTCGACACCAAGTCCGCACACTCAGCCGGCAGTTGGCACAGGCACTTCCGGTGCGCGTAGACACCGGCGCCGCGGCACACCCCGCACTCGGCATCGGGTGCACCGTCCTCGCACCGCCAGCACGGGACGGTCAGCACCGGCTTCGGCCGGTCCCATGCGCACGCTTCCGATTGCGGCCGCTCGCACCTGGCTCGCGGCGCCTGGTCAGCGTCCCAAGCCAGCGCGGCGGCCACCATCAGTTTCCCACGTCGGCGATCTCGGGATCGGTGACGCGCCCCATGAGAATCGAAACCGCGATCTCCTGCTGCATCTGCGGCGGCATCTGCTTGAGGAGAGCGTCGCTGATGCACGTCGACTGGTCCCTCGTGCCGAGCAGCTCGCCACACTCCTGCGTTTCGAAGACGACGGGGTTGCCGTCGGCGTCGAGCGCATTCCGCCAGCCCGCGATGCCGACTCGCAGCACGTCACGGACGAGATCGGCGTACTTCGCCTTCCGCACGTCGAAGTCGTCGCCGACGCTGTTCACGATCTCCTCGCGCTGCGGCCTCGTCAGGATGCGCAGGCGCCATGCGGTACGCTTCTCCTTCGGCTCGCGGTAGTCATCCGCAAGCACGTACGAGAAGGTCTGATCGGGTCGAAGGAAGAAGGCCATGGTCAGAGCGCGAAGAGTTGCACGTCGTAGTCCTCGGTGGACGCGACGCGCGCGTTGATGGTGAGGTTGACCGTGCGCTCGCCGTCCCGATCGGCCGGCGTCGCCTGCGTCACCTGGCCGTTCGAGATCACGAACACGAACATGTTCCCAGCGACGCGTCCGACCTGCATGACGAACGCGACGTCGGTGCTGTTGAGCACGTAGTCGGCGAAGCTCTGCACCTCCGGCGGCACGTCGACCGGATCGACCGTTACCTGCGGGTCGCGACCCGACGCACGCACCGCGCGCACGCCCTGCGACCCGTGGTAGTCGGACAGCGTGGCCAGCTCGCGGTTGAGCGAGAACTCGAACGACTGGCCGATGATCGGCTGGCCGTCGAGGTTAACCGCCGACAGTTCAAGCTTGGGCACGTTCTCAAACGAGACGATGGTCGGGTTGGGGAACTGCTTGCCCGTCTCCGGCGCGTTGTAGTTACCGCGGATCTCGAAGTTGATGCCCACCGGCGCACCGGCCTCGCCCGTCAGACCGAACGTGCCGCGGCACCCCTGCGCCTTCTCGATCAGACCGGGCGCCAGGGCCCACGCCGAACCCGAGGGTCCGCGACCCGTGGTCACGCTCGTGACCGTCGGCGCGGTGCCGCCGCCGTCGTAGAGCGTGTCGGTCGAGATGTCGTAGTAGGAGACGTCGTCGCCGGACTCGAAGCCGTTGGTGGTCAGGGGCTCGCACTCGATGGTGTAGGTGAGCCCCACCGCGTCGATCGCGACGATGCGCGCCGCCGCCGCATCGTAACCCTTGGTGACCGCGGAGCCGTCCGACGCGACCTTGAGCAGGATGTCACCCACAGCCATCGAGGCGCCGGCCCACGAGGCATGCGTCGCCACGACCGAGACCGTGGTGTAGCTGGTCGCCCGATAGCGGTAGGCCCGACGGTAGACACCGGCGCCGTCGGCGGCGGCCGTCGCACCCGACGTGCCCCCGGTCAGCGTGTCGTCGGCGTCAACGTCCATCGTGGTGTCGATGACCAGCAACGTCCCCGACCCAGGGATGGCGAAGTTGACCACCGTCCCCGTGCCGCCGCCATCCCAGGTCACCGTCTCGCCGCGCACGAACGTGCCGACGTGGCTCTTGAGCGTGACGTAGACGTACTCGAGGTCGGCGTCGACCACGGTGCCGCAGCCGCGCAGGAGGTTGTCGAACGGCGGCCGGGGCGTCTCCGTGGGCATCACCTGCGGGTCACGTGACCCGACGAGGTAGGTCGTCGACGAGTACGCCATCTCGGCCCGACCCGACACGCTGCGCTGTCGAGCGTGCGTGCCCGTCGCCGCCCGGGCGTCGCTCTGCGCGACGTTCGGCGAGATGCTGAGGTCTTCACTCAGCGTGATGACGTCGGCGCCCGTCGGTGCGGAGTCGACGCCTTCCTGAGTTTCGAGCTTGAACGCGAATTGGTAGTTGGCGCGAACCATGGTCGTCCTACGGGGCCGATGGAAGTGCGAGGACGGGCCGAATGCGGACCGACACGGAGAAGCCGCCCGAGCCCGCCTGCTGGACGTCGGGCGGAGCCTCAAACATCCAGCGAGCCGAGCTGAGTGCGGCGGGGATCTGATCGGGCGGCTCTTCCCAATCGAACGCGGTGTGCGTCGACACCTCGTCGTAGAGGCGCATCAACGTCTGCACGAACGCCTCGGAGACCTGCTGCGACCGAAGGGAGAACGGCGTAACGATCGGAGCCACAACGTCGTCGGGGGTGCGGGTGTGGATAGCGCCGGCCGGCGCGCGTGTCTGCGTCGCGGTCGACGACTCGGCGCGCTCGAAGCTGTCGAACCTCGTCAAGATGCCGGCGAGGTGACTCATACGAACGCCGTCTCCGTGAACGTGTACTCGACCGAGGCGACGAGGGCGTTGCGCGCCTCGCCGTCGTCGGGGCTGGCGCGATCGACAGGACCGATCTCAAGGCGCGCAATCGACTTCGTCTCGTCGTCGCGAGCCGCCCACAACGCGACGAGCACGGCCTGCGCCACGCTCAGAAGCGCAGTCTGCACGCCTTCGGCCTTGGCCGGCGCATAGTCCGGACCCACCTCGACGTCGATGCTCAGCGACAGGATGCGGTTGCGCTGTGAGTCAGCCGGCGTGATGCCGTCGACGCCGACGATCACCACCGGGGTGTCGACCCGAGAGACCGGCTCCGTCAAGTCCGCCTCGGCCACGGTGCTCACCTCGGGCACCGCCTTGATGACGTCGACCACCTCGCCCAAGATCTTCGCGGCCTTGCTCACGGGTTCCCCTTCCGGATCTTCTCGCGAAGCGACTCGATGCGTCCGCGGTTGGCCAACGCCTCTCGGATGCGCTTGGCGAGCACCTTGCGGTACAGGTCGTCGGCGTCGCGCGCCGTTCGCAGCGCCGTTTCGTGGAAGCCCAGAAGGCCACGATTCAGCACCTTGGTCTTGAGCAGGTAGGCCGGCACCGGGTTGATGCGCTTCGACTTGCCGCCGCGAGGTCCGCGGGTCGGCAGCCCCGCCTTCCGGCGACTCACCAGCTCGTGGAGGTAGATGTTGCCGTCGCGTTCAAGACGGACGAACCGCTTGCCACGCTTGATCGCCTCCGACGGAGACGAGTAGCCGAGCTTGACCTTGCCGGTCTTGGTCCGGGCGCCGCGGAGCGGGATGGACAGGTACTTGCCCTTCCGAGGACGCGTGTAGCCGCCGAATTCAAGCACCGGGCCGGCCTCCGACAACGTGCCGAAACGAGCCGTGAACCGGTTGAGGTCCACGTTCTTGCGGCTCGGCTTCGGCGCCCAATCGATCAGGAACGGCCACTTGGACGGCCGCAGCAGCGGCGTCCCCCGCCCGCTCCTCTTGACGACCGCCGACGACTTGAAGCGCTTCCAGATGCGCCGGAAGCTCGCCTCAGACGCGTCGGCCTGCGCGTACCACATGGCGGCCGGCATCCGCCGCGTCGCCTTCGCCAGCTCGCGCAGTGTGAGCGGCTTGGTCACAGCGTGATCCCCACGTGCCATAACGCGTCCGAGTGGTCGATCATCTGCACGATCCGCGCGGTCTTCTGCTGACCGTCGGTCCACGTGACCACTACCTCGTCCTCGCCGACGGCCACCTCGTCGATGTCCTCGCGGCGGATGTAGATCGAGCCGACGAGAGTGCCCCCGCGCGTCGCGCCCACGTCGTCGACGATCGGCGGCGTGCGACTCACCATCGCGCGCAGCTCGACCTCGTCGCCGCTGGCCCGTCGATACGTGACGGCCTCGCCGAACACCGTGTTGACCACGGTGCCGGCGCGCCTCAAGGTGTCACGCATCGACGAGGCCATCGGTCTAGGTGAACGACAGCTTGGCGGCGCTGGGCCAGTGCCACGGGGCGACGCCGACCGCACGCTCGACGCCGTAGACGTGCTCGCGGTTGTCAAACTCGAAGTCGCTACCCTCGGCCTTCTTCTTCGGCCGGGCCTCGAACTCGGTCAGGCGGATGAGGGACCGGCCGTCCTCGGCGAACAAATACATGTCGTTGTTCGTCGAGGGGAGCCAGCGGTTCGACACAATGCTCACCGAAAACTCGGAGTTGACGCTGCTGCCGAGCGTGTTCTGCCGAAGCACCGCACCGTCGGCGATGGTCTCCGCGCGCAGCGCGACCAACGTCGGCTTCATGTACTTCGGCGGCACCATCAGCATGAACCTGTCCGCGTAGACCGCGGGGCGGGCGGCGTCGTTCTTGAGCTGCGTCATGCCCTCCCACGCTGCCCAGACGATGTCCTCGATGTTGGAGGCATCGGGCTTCGTCGGATCGGTGATGTCGAGCGTGTAGATGTTCGACTGCGCCCCGCTCTCGCCCTGCTCGTGGTCGGCCGCGAACATCGCCTTGCCATCCGGGCCGAGCACGTTGCTCGTGATGGTCTCGGTGCACAACTCGTTCCAGTGCGTCGACACCGGCTGCGTGATCTGCTCGTCGATCCGACGGCGCAACATGCCCGTCTGGTCGCGCGAGAGATCGTCGATCGGCACGTTGACGGTGGCCTCGAACTTGTCGGCCACGACCTCGTACTCGTAGGTCCGCACGCGATGCTCGGCGCGCGGAAGCCGCATGCGCCGCATCCCGCCGGCGCTGTCGGTGTAGACCGGCTTGATGTAGCCGCGGGAATCGTTGATCGGATTTCCCGAGATCGTCTGAGGCCAGCCATCCGAAAGGTCGGCCTGCGCCAGACCATGGAACATCATGCCGGTGACGTCCCGACTGGTGAGATTCTGCGTCGTCATCGGATCAGCCCTCGTCCGCCACGGTCAGGAGTTGGATGCGCAGGTCGCCGTTGTCCGGGTCCGCGCCCGCCACGAAGCCGACCGCAAGGCGATCCATGGACGTGCTGGTGTAGTCGTACGTGGCGTCCTCGCCGTCGTCGTCGGTCACGTAGACCTTGGCCGACGTGTTGCCGATCGCCGTGCCGTCCAGGCCGTTCACCTTCGCATTCGCGACGATGATCTGCCCATTCTTGACGGTGACGTGAGTGTCACCGTCGGCCGCGCCGCCCTCGACGGTGCTGGTCGCCACGCCAATGTACTGCGTGTCGGTGCCCGCCGGCGTCGAGTTCGGCGTGCGAACGGGCTTCGCATAGCCGTTGGTGTCGACGCTGCAGTGCGCGCCGGCCCAAATCTTCACCCCGGCCTTCACCGGATAGGTCTGCACCTGGTAGGTGCCGCTGCCGAACTTCCGCAGCTTGATGTCACTGAGAACGGTCATCGATCAGGCTCCCTTGCGCTTCTGTGCCCAGTACTGCTCGCCGGCCCATGCCTCGGCGACGGTGTAGCCGCCCCGCTTGCTCTCCGGCAGCGTGTCGAACTTCGCCACGAGCTGGTCGAGCGTCATCTCGGTGCCGACCTGCTCGGGGCTCGTGTCCTCGTCTTCCTCGGTGGCGTCCTCGGCCGCCCGCCTCGACGCCTCGATGCGTCGACCGGACGTGGACGCCTCGACGTCCCGAACGCCGCGCGCACCGACCTCGCGAGCGATCGCGATGAAGGTCTTGGTCAGCTTGGCCGGGGACGTGCCATCCTTGATGGCCTTGGCCACCGCCGCGAACGCCTTCTCTTCGGCGCTGGCCTCCTCGGCCTCGTCTCCCGACTCGTCGTCGCTGCCGCCGGCCAGCGCATCGCGAGCCGACCCGAGCGACTCCATCGCCGCATCGATCAGCTCCATCGCTCGCTCGCGCTCGGCTGCCACCGCACGCCCGACGGCCTCCTCGACCGCCTTGCTCAGTTCGTCGTCCGTGAACTTGACCGACGCATTCGGCGGCGCCGGCTCCTCGGCCGTCGCGGCCGTCTTCGTCTTGGTCATCTGGTCTTCACCCTCGCTGCCCATGGACCGAGCCGCGATCTCCGCCGTCGTGTGACGGTCGCGGCCCAAGCCCGTGAAACTGATCTCGCGCAGCGCGCTGCGCCGCAACACGTCGACCGGGCCCTTGAGCTGCCGGCCGTTGACTTCCACCATCTCGCCCTCAGGGACGTGCTCGACGTCGTCGCCATCCGCTTCGATGTGAATGGACTGCTGCCAGCGGTAGCCGCCGCGGTGCATCAGGACGATGCGCTCCACCTCATCGAGTCCGCGGATCAGTTGCCCGCTGTAGAGCAACGACGGCATGGGCGCTTCGGTCATCGCGACTTCGTCGATGAACCCAATCGGCGTCGCATGGTCGAGCAGGATCGGCCACTGCTCGCCGTCGGCGAGCGGCGCGATGCCCGAGAGGTCGATCACCACGTAGCCGCCCCAGTCGGGCAGCATGCCGCCGTTGTACGCGAGCGCCTTCGTCACCTGGAACGTCGGCGACTCACCCTCGCTCGTGATCGTGCTGGACGCGCTGTGCTGCGCGTGCAACTTGACGATGCGCTTCGTCATTCGGTCTCGACCTCCTCTACCTGCTCGTCCGCCGGCTGCTCGGCCGGGTTGTCCTGCACCGCCGACAACGTGACCGGGCGACGCACGCGCTCGACCTCCCACGCCTTCCGCACGTCCTCGCTCATGGGCGGCAGACCGAGCTTCGCGCGCGTCGCCTCCTCGTCGCCCTGCTGCGGTGTCAGCAGACCCGAGCGCACCGCGAGGCCGACGGCGTCGAGCTGCGCCTTGACGTCCGCGGGATCGAGGTCCCCAGTGTCCGTCTCGACCTCGTCCGCCTCCCGCGGATCGCTGCTCTCGTTCTGCTCCGAAGTCCCGGCATCGCCACGATCCACAGCCTCACCCGTGATGCCGAGAGCCGCCTTCCTTTCCTCTTCGTACTGGATCTGCCGGTAGACCGTCTCCGGCTCCTCACCCGTGGCCGCGAGGATGCGCGCGTCGGTCATGATCCGCGCGTCGCGAGCCAGGAGCATCGCGGGGATCTCCTTTGGCGGGTCGATCAGGTCTTGCGCCGGCGGGATCGAGTTGACCCGCATCAGTTCGACGTACGCCTCCGACGGGTATCCCCGATCGTTGAGCAGCGGAACCGACTGCGGCAGCAGGCCATTGAGCCACGCTTGCTCCATCACCGCCGCCCACACCGGGCGGTCGAGCGCCGACGTGATCCACTCCTGCTCGCCGCGGAAGAGCTTGTTGCTGTCGAGCCGCGTCGCGCGCGACACCGAGTAGTTGGCCTTGGTGAAGTCGCGCAGCGTGAGCATCGACGAGAAACCCATCGCCGCGCTCGCCGACATCATCACCATGCGGATGAACGGTTCGAGGATCTGCGCTTGATTGGTCGGCGAGAGCGTGTCTAGCTCGGTGTCGCTCGGCACGTCGACCACTGATCCCTTGCCCCACTCGATGCGCTCGTGGTCCTGGTTCGGGCTCGCCGACATGCGCTTGACCAACAGGGCGATGTCCGCCTCGATCTGCTGCCGGATCAAGCCCGCCTCTACCGCCTCGCCGCAGTCCTCAAGCGACGTCATAACGCCGGTGAGCGCCGGCACCCCGCGCGTCTGCCCGTAGCGCAGCAGGTCGCCGCGCAGCAGGTGCAACACGACAAGGCGGCCGAGGGAGTCGTAGCGCTTGACCCGCCGGAACTTCTCGCCGGTCTCGGCGCCGCCGATGACGAACTGCGACGACGAGTCGGGGTAGTCCTCGAACAGAAAGTAGGCCGTCGGCGACCCGTCCTTGTTGAGCCGCACGCCGTCGCGGATCGAGTCGTCGTCGCGGAGCTTGTGCGGCTTGCGACAGAGGTCACCCTCGTAGAGCCGAAGGGCCAGCGGCAGGCGTCTCCGCACGGTGATCGGTGCGGCCCTGTCGATCACGGTGAATGCGTCGCCGTCGAATCTCGCGCGGTACGCCTGCCGCTTGAACTCGTGGTAGGAGCAGCAACGCTCCGTGATGTCGAGCGAGTCGCGCGTCTCCTCCCAGAGCGCTTGCGTGCGGTCGCGCCAGTCACGCGCCGCCGCCTCGCTGATGCCGAACGTCTTGAGCCGGTCCTCGCGCGCGCCAGACCGCATCGTCCACTCGCGCTCCCCGACCACGTGGGTCAGGAACACCGACAGGAACGCACGAGCGAAGGGGTTGCTTTGCAGTAGGTCGCGCTGGCGCTGCACCAGCGTCTCGCGGTCGTCGACGACGTCCTCGTCGGGATGCCGCAGCGCCAATCCGGTCCAGTCCGGGCGAAGGTCGTTCCGATCCGCGTCGTAGAACGCCGCGGCCGAGACCTTGCGCCCTCGCCGCTCCATCGTGGCCCGCACGCGGTCGATGGCGCCCTGCTGCAGCTTGAGGATCTGCTTGCGGACGTCCTCGGCCTCACGGGCCCGCGCGCGCTGGCGGCGCTCCTCGATGGTCTCCGGCGTGAGCTTGACCAGCGTCACGGCCCGCCGCGCCTCCGCATCGACGATCCGCGGACCACGAAGCCGCCGCGCCGCGGCGAGCCAGCGCCGGCGATGCTCGACTCGACGGCCTGCATGCGCGCGACCACCTCCTCGAACGGTCGGAGCGAGACTGACTCACCGGTGGGCGACGTCGTCGACTGGACGTGCGCCAGCGCGAGAGCCTGGCTTAGGCTCTCCAGCGCCTCGGGCCACTTCTCGCGAAGTAGCTCCTGCACGTTCTTGACGGGCTCCGTTGCCACGCATGCATGACAACACCCGCGCAGGGGGTGCAGCAGCCGTCAAGTTGAGGCTATGGGCAGGCCCTGCCCACTATCCGCGACGGGGGCGCGCGGACCGCGCCTTCCGCCACCTCTTGCGCGCGGACCGCACCTTGATCCGCACCGCCTCGGCCTTGCGCTCGTCGTCGCGCCAGAACGACGCGTCGTAGACCGCGATCGGCGTCCCGCACACCATGCACCGGTAGCGATGCCGCGCGCGGCTCCTCTCCGTCTTGACCGCGAGCATCCGTGTGTCGCCGCAGCTCGCGCACGCGACGCGGTCGACCCGCAACTCCCGTAGCCCATCGATCACCTCGTCGCTCTTGACCTCGAACAGCGTCGCCATCACCCCCGCCTCACTCGCCCAGAGCGGCGCCCACCACGCCGCCGATTCTGCTCCGCCACCCTGACCGAGCGCGGAGTCCGCCTGCCACCCATCGGTGACCAGTCGCCCTCGTCGGACCGCGACCGCGGAGGTGGCTTGGACGCCGGTGCCGGCGGCGGCGCGGACTCGCCGCCCGTGATGCCACCGTCGGTCTCGAACGCATGCACGCCGACGATGTCGCTCGCCAGCAGGCACAGCGCCTCGCAGTCCCAGTAGTGGTTCTCGTGGAGCTTGCGCCACAGCTCCTGGTACGCCTCGCCCTGCGCGCGCACGCGCTCAAGCCGCTGGCTGGTGAGCTGCCGCACGTAGTCGTCGTCGATGTCGCTCGGCAACATCCACGCGCCGCGGTCGCGAAGGTCGCCGTGATGCGACCGAGCCAGCCGGCGGAAGTAGTGGTCGTTCGACCAGAACTGAATGGGCAGACCCTTCGCGCCCGGAACTCGCGACGTCTTGAGCTTCGTCGTTCGGTAGGGCACCGGCATCTTCCTGCGCCCCTTCGTCGCGTGCACCAGCGGGGACTTCCGCACGAAGTCGTAGACCTCGTCCTCGCGACCGCCCGCCGAGTCGATGCACACGCACTCGACCACGAGCCGCTTCGACGTGACCTCGCCGGTCTCCTTGTCGACCTGCTCCGACTCGAACGCACGAGCGAACAGCATCCGAGCCAGCGTCTTCCAGTCCGGCGCGAGGCCACGGTCGAGAAGCCACGACCTGCCGTTCTCGCCCCACCCGCGGATCACCCAATAGAAGCCGTAGTGCTGCACGTCGACGCCGGCCACGACGGCGCGAAGACCCGGAGGAACCTCGCCGAGTTTGTAGTCGACGCGCCGCGTCTTCACCTGCTTCTCGGTCGGCGTCATGACCTTGTCGCGGTAGGGCAGACCCCACCACAGGTTGAACAAGCGCTGCATCCGCTCGCGCGCGTCCGCGGCGGCCCACAAGATCTTCTCGGCGATCTTCTCCCACGTGAGCCACGGCGAGTAGAGCGCGGAGAGCTGGTAGCTACGGCTCGTCGCGTGGTGCGCGCCAGTGACCTTGCCCGTCTCGACGTCGATGCGCGCCCGAGCCTGCACCCACTTGCCGCGCGACATCATGGCGCGCTTCTCGCTGTTCTGGATCGGCGCGTCGCAATGCCGGCACAGGTAGCGCACCGCGCGCGCGCGCAGCAGGTCGTCGGCCGTTCGCTCCGGACCGAGGCGCTGGTCGCCCGACTCGATCCGGTCGAGGTCGACCATCTGGCCGTCGATCTCCATCCGGTCGGGGTCGAACGTCTGCCACGAGCCACACCGGGGACACGGCACCCAGTAGCGGCGCTTGTCGCCCTGCTGGTGGCGCACCCAGGTCTGGCCCGACTCCAGCGTCGGCGTACTGGCCATGATGAGGAACGCGTCCTCCTCGAACGTGCGCAGCCGCTCCTCGCACAGGTCGACCGGGTGGGAGTTCTCCTTGCGGTTGACGACGTCGGGCATCGCGTCAACCTCGTCCGCCACCACCTCCTTGATCGGCTTCCCGCGCAGCGTGCGGCCGGCCTGCGCGTTCGCCGCGTGGATGACCGCACCGTTGCCGAATCGGATCAGCACGCGCTTGTAGTCGCGCGGCGACTTGCCGAGCAAGCTCTTGATGTGCGCGCTCGCGTTGACGATCGGGCGCAACCGGTCAAAGAAGATGTGCGTAACGTCGTCCTCGGCCGGGCCGAGCCAGAGCGACCAGCACGGATCGCAGGCCACGCGCCACAGCTTGATGACGAAGAGCGCCGTGGTCTTGCCGACCTGCGTGGACGTGCACGCGACGACCTGCCGGCACGCCGGGTCGGCGGCGGAGTCAACGATCTCGCGCAGGTAGGGCGTCAGGTCGAACGACAGGAAGCCGCCCTGCGCGGTGATCTCGTCGGGCAGGTAGACGTGCCGCTCGGCGAACTCCGACGGCAGCATCCCGAGCGGCGGCTCGAACGCCTTCCGCTCCTCGGGCCACCAGTCGACCCGGGCGGGCGCGACCGGGTCAGCCGTCGCCGGCATCGTCCTCCGGCGACGGGACGCCGTCCAAGACCTCGGCCGGCCGCGCGTACTGCGCCATGAGCTGGCGGTGCTGCTCCCGGATGAGCCGGCGCGCGTCGGCGACGACGGCTTCAGTGGTCACCGGGTCGACGCCGTGGTTCGCGATCGCGTCGCGGAGCGGCTTCACGATGCGGCCGTCGAGCGACATCAGCGCGTTCGACAGGTGGCGGGCGCGTTCCGACAGCATCGTGCCGACCGCGTCGCGGTCGACGACCTGGCCGCGGGCCACCTTGAGCTTCTCCTCGGCCAGCTCGATCTGCTTTCGCTTCAGCTCGGCCGCGGGGTCGGAGCCCCTCGGGCGCGAGTTGAGTTGGCGCGAACGACCCAGGGACCGGATGAAGTAGGCGGCCACCTGCCCGACGTCCCAAGGCCCCTCCTTGCCGCCCGGGAAGCCGGGGCGGTCGCGGTGGTTGTAGATGGTCGAGGTCGTCACCCCCGCGCCGCGCGCAAGAGCCGCCACGGTATGGACTTGCGACGACTCGCCCTCGGGGCCTTCTTGCGCTGCCGCGGAGTCATCGTCGTAAGTCATTGCAGGATTCTAGGTTATGTCCAGGCCATATCGGCGCGAAGGGCCGAGGGGTGCCGCACCTCTGTGCAGCACCCCTTGGGGAGGACCCGTGCCCTCCTGGCGGCGCAGGCTGCCCCCTGGGGGGCGATCTCGACCGTGACAGGGATGCAAGACCCCCCGGGGCGATCGTCGCTTAGAGAGGCGCACAGAAGCCCTGGCGAGTTCGGCGTCATCGGAGGCTGGTCTCCACAATCCCGCCAGGCACGAACGCCGACGGCATGCCGATCGCTGCATCGATCTCGTCCCGGCGCCGCATCAGCGCCTCGGCCAGCACGCCGCGGAGCTGATCCACCTTGCCGATGGTCTCGATCATCCACTGCGTGGTCATCCCCTCGACGTCGGTCGGGTACTCGATCGCCGTGCGCTTCGGCTTCGTCACGCGCTTGCGCGCAGCCTTGCGCGGTGCTGGCTTCGCCTTGCGTCGTGCCGCCATCACGCACCCGCCTTCCCGGTCTTGAGCACGGTGGCCAGCGCGTCACGCCGGCGCTCGACCTCGGCCACCAGCGCGGTGCGCATCTCGGTGACCTTGGCCAACGTCTCGACCAGCTCGTCGGTCGACATCGCCGTGAGGCTGCGCCGGCCATCGAGCACGAGCGCCTTGCTGCGCTTGCGCCTCGGCTTGGTCTGCTCGGCCGCCGGCTTCTCCTCGGCCTTCTCCTCGGTCTTCTGGTCGCCCTCCTTGGGCTTGGGCTTCGCCGGCACGTTGGCCGTGAACGTCGTCACCATCGCTGCTTCGTCTCCTCGTAGAAGCGCGAGCACGGATCGAGCAACACCAGCCGATGCCGCGCGCGCGTCATCGCCACGTAGAACAACCTGCGGAGCCCGTCGGGGTCGTAGCCCCCCTCAACGGCCGCCTTCCTGCTCACGTCCGGGCCGAGGATGACCGTGTCAGCCTCACCGCCCTTGACGCTGTGCACCGTGCCCACGATGACGTGAGGCTGCACCTCAAGCGCACCGGGCGCGATCGCCTCGCCGTCGGTGACCCGGTTGGCGAGCGCGAACGCGAAATCGAACTTGGGCAGCGCCGAGCCGAGCACTCGATCCGCCAACCAACGCGCGCTGCCGTCCGGCCACCCGCACCCCGTGACCATGCCCCAATCGCCGGACGTGACGCGCACCTCCGGCGTCTCGTCGACGATGCCCTTCACCTGCGCCTTCGCTCCGTGCGCCAGGTGCTTCGATGACAGCACCTCGACCACCTGGCCCGCGTCCTCCCACGTGCCCTCGCCGGCTGCGAGGCGCGCGTAGGCGCGCAACCGATCGACCCCGCCGCGCATCGGCTGCCAGTGGCCCCGGCTCGCCGCGTACGGGTTGCCGAACGGGATGCCACGCGCGCGCAGCTCCTTGAGCGTCGGCGACAGCAGGTAGTCGCACGAGGCGAGCACCATCACGGTCTGCTCGGGCTCCCGGTCGAGGTGGCGCTCGACGAGGTCGACCACGCCGGCCGCGTTGCGCAGGTGCACCGCTTCGCGCAGGACGTCGCCCCCGGGGCGATCGGCCTCGAAGGTCTTCGGCCACCGGGTCGCAATGGTCGTGGCGTAGCCGGCCGCGTGCGCCCTCACACGCTCCGCCAGGCGGTAGCTCCGACCGAGCACCGTCACGTGCTCCGGATCGATCGGCGCGATGAAACCCTCGGGCGTCGCACCACGGAAGCCGTAGATGGCCTGGTCGTCGTCACCCGCCATCACGAGGTAGCGCGCCTCGCGCGCCCACTGGCGCATCACCGCCAGCTCGAGCGCCGTGCAGTCCTGCGCCTCGTCGAGGAACACCACCTCGGCCGAGCACGGCGGCGGGATCTCGTGGGTGACCACCCGCTCGACCATCTCGGTGAAGTCCACCAGCCCCCGCTCGGCCTTGAAGCGCTCAAACGCCGCGGCGAAGTCGCGCACCTGCGACGGCCACCCCGCCCTCGGCTCCATGCGCGCCCGACGGACGTGGTACTCACGCCAGACCTCCGAGCCCTTGGGTCGAGTGAGCGGGTCGGCGCCGCTGCCCTTGTCCACTGCCACCACGTGCTGCGGCGCCGCGTCGCGGTTCCACTCGGCGACGACCTCGGGGAGCAGCTCGAACACGTCCTCACGCTCGCCCCACGCCCGCCGGCAGAGCGAGTGGATGGTCCCGACCCGATGGCGCCCGAGGGGGAGGTCCCGGCCCACCAGCTCGGTGGCCGCGGCCCGCGTGAACGACGCGACCAGCACGTTGCCGCCGAAGGTGGCGGCTGCCCGCCTGATCCAGGCAGAGAGCGCCGTGGTCTTGCCCGTGCCCGGCGGGCCGAAGATGCGTCGCTCGTCGCAACTCTCCTCGCCAGACCCCTTTACGCGAGGGGGGGTCTCCGTACCGGACAGAATCACCGGAACCCCTCGCGTAACCATGCGCGGTACAGGATGCAGGTATAGAGGGTATACCCGTAGTATAGACCCCCCCTAGGCGTATTATCCCCTTCCCAGCAAAGGGTTTGCGTCAAAGGTATAGAGGTATAGCCCGATTTCGTCCCTCGAACTTTTTTCACTCGCCCTCCTCCCTCCCTATATGCGCCCCCGGCAGAGTGAAGTACGACCGAGTCGAGTCCCCCGTCTTCACTGCTTTGGCCACCGCGCCCATCGATCCAAGATGCGCTCGTAACTGCGGCACGGACAACCTGTTACCGCGAGCCGTCAGCCAATCGTGGAGCTTCTGCGTCGTCAGATGCAGCCTCCCATCCTGCACGTAGGGCGCCCCCCGTGTCCGGATTTCGGTCAGTCGCCCCCTTGGCGACCCCTCGTCGACCACCTCGGCGGTCTGCCCGTACTCGTGGAGGTCTTCCCGAATGAAGTCAAGAGCCGTCGACGAGTCTTCGATCTCGACGAGTGCGTGCAGCGCGGTGAGGAAGGCTCCCCACGCCTTGCGGGACCGGACGTACTTGGTCGGCATCACCTTGCCGGTGTGCTGCAGCCGGTGGACCTCCCACGTCTGCCAGGCGCGCACCTCGGCCATCTTGCCGATCGGGATGCGCTCCCCGCCCGTCGTCTCGACGATGTAGAGCGCCTCGGAGTCACCGCCCGAGCGCACCCACCGGGCCACGTCGAGTCCGGAGACCTCGCACACGAACGCGACGCAAGCCTCCCGGTCGCCCGGCTCCTTGGCCCCTCGTGCCGCCGCGGCTTGGGTGCGCTGCGCCTCGACGCTCGTGACGGCCGCCTCCTGCGCTGTAGCGAGCTTCCTGGCCGTCCCGGCCTCCCGGGCCTCCGCTGCCTCGACGCGCTTCCTGGCGGCCTCTGTGGCCGCCTGCTGCTGCTCGTGGCGTCGCTCCGCCGCTTCGAGCTGCTCGACGGCCTCAGGGTCCATCTCCTGGCGCGCCGTCTCGATGAGCCGCTGCTGGATCTGGCGCGCCATGGCGGCCTCGAGCTGCGCCTCCGGCTTGGCCGCCTCGCGGCTGGTGATGCTGCGCCACACGCGCTCCAGCTCGCGCTCGTCGAGCGGTGGCCGATTGCTCCGGTTCCAGTGGCATAGCGCACCCCACCCGAGTTGGTCGTCGAGCCCCGACGCCGCGATCTTGCCCGCCACCCGGGCCGCCTCGGTGTTCCTCGACCCCTCGACCACGCCGTCCAGCGCGAGCGGCGACCCGTTGACCCGATGTCCCTCCGGGTGCTCGGCGACGTACTCGAGCACCCAACACGGCGCCGGCGCCAGGGCGAGCGGGTCGCCGAGGTCGACGTCGTCGATCTCGTAGCACCGCCCCGAGCTCCCCCGGGACGGCGCCGCCACGACGTAGCCGCCGTTGCCCCGGGTGTCGATGCCGGGGCGTCCGCCGACCGCCGACCGCGAGCGCACGATGCGCCCGTCGTCGGGCCAGGCGAAGTAGTGGTGCCGTCCACCGCCCGGGGACGACACCACAAGCCCCTGCTCCTCGCCGATCTCGCCGCGCTCGGCCGCTAGAGCCTCCCACCGGTCGAGCGCGTCCTCCTTGGCGTCCAAGTCGAGCGCCCACATTCCCGACCGCTCGCCACACGCGATGGCCACCGACGCCCGGGGCCACCGGGTCCACCACTCGCGGATGGTCTCCTCGTCGGTCGTCGCGTCGGTGACTCCCCGCGCCACCGCGTGGTGCAGCGGGTGCTTCGCCGGCGAGCTGCACGGCTTCCCACACCCGCACCGCCACCCCTCGCCGTCGGGCACCGGCGGCCACACCGGGAAGACCTGCAGGCCCGCCGCGGCGTACCAGAGCGCCCAGTCGAGGGGCAGGGGTGTCGAGGCGCGGGCGACCATCAGACCTTGGCGACGCCTCCCAACGGCGGGTTGGCCCCTCCGCGGTCACCGCCGCGGCGCAGACGCCGTTGCAGCTCCCACTCGCGGATGGCCGTGACGGCCTCCTGCAGGTCGTCGCGCAGCGGGCCCGCCGGCGCTGTCCGCACATGCTCCAAGAGGCGCTCCGACAGCGACACGCGTCCGTAGCCGGCGCGTCTCGCGTTGCGGATCACGCCCTCGCCGCCGAGGATCGGCGACAGGCTACCCACTTCGGTGGCGATGTTCTCCAACAGCGCAGCGTCAACTGCAGCGGTGTCGATATCTTGCCGGAACCGCGCCGGCACCTGCCGCGAGATGGCGCGCAAGCGTGCTTCGAGGTCCGCCATGCGCCTACTCGTGATCGAACGTGCCCAGCACGATCGGCGTCTCGGGTAGATGCGACCGCAACTCTCCGCGCAACTGCTCCCGAGCGACAAAAACCGCCCTGGAAAGCGAGTCCTCGCTCACGTGGAACTCGATGCGCTCGTTTTGCGGGTCGATGTGAACCGTGATGTCGACGTCGACGACGAAGTGCGTGGCGCCCGGCGTGTTCCAGATCGGAACCCGCGCGGTGAAGTGCTCCGGGATCTCCTCGATCTGCTGCACCTGCGCCTCGACTGACTTGCCGAGCGATTCGCGGCCGTGCTCGCTGCGCGAACTCGACGACCCCCTGCGGTCGAAGTCGACCTTGGACAGCGCCTTGACCATGTCGCCCGTTCCGGTGCCTGGCATCTTCAACCGGAGCCATCGGCGGGCGCCGGCGGGGTCCATTTTCAACGGCTCCGAAGCCAGCGCGATGATGCGATCCCATCGCTTCGACGTGCAGAGCTTGAGCTTGAACCAGTTCCGGCGGACGTTCGCGTCGGCGGTCGCGCAGACCGCCTGGTAACCCACCATCACCATGCCTGACTCGCTCATGCCGACCGAGTTCGCGTAGTCGACGAAGTCGTCGACCGAGTCCACCTCGTCTCGCTTCTTCGGCAGTCGCCTGTCGAAGGTCTTGGTCTCGCCGCCCTCGGTGACGAACACCTTGCCGCCCTCGACTTCGTCGCACACGTCGATGCTGATCGTGCGCGAACGCCTCGCCATCTCCTCGATGGACCGAATCGCTTCGGCGATCATGCGCCACCTCCCGTGGCCACCAGCCGTGGCTTGACTCGCGGGCCGTCCTCGGTCACCTCGACCTCGTCGATGGTGGTCTGTGCCGCGTCCTCGGGCGAAGCCTCGTTGACCAACATCTCGCCGTCGCGGGCCCGAGCCAGCATGTTGTAGTTCCGGCTGCGCATCGGCGGCAGCTTGTCGTCGATGATGAACTCGACGTCGACCGACTCCAGGTCACCTCTTTCGGACACCGGCTTCATCGACACCTTCAACGACAGGACGCGCGCGCCCTTGTCGTCCGGCCGGTCGGCCATGTCGGCCTGGAGCTTGGACAGCACGCGCGCCAGCGCCTTGCCAACGCGCTCGCTGTCCATGGTCAGCATCTTGTCGAACGTGAACTGTTCGAGTGCCATTGCGTCTCTCTTCCTCTCTCTTCGGGTCAGGAAAGCGCCTCGCGGATCGCCCGCTCGGCAACATGGAATGGGACGTTCGCGATCGCAGCGAGGCGGACAGCCGCGCTCCGAATCGCGAGGTCGTCGTCGGGGTCGATCGCCGCCGCGACTTCCGCGACGAAAGATCGCCGAGCATCAGAACGCGTCCTCCCCTTCCTCAGCGTCCGCACGCCGCTGGGCCTGCTGCGCGGCCAGTGCCGCCTTGAGGTCGGCGACGTAGACGCCGAGTGCGTCGATCTCCTTCTGCTCAAGCGGACGCACGAGCGCGCACCGGAGTTGGCCGTAGGGGAACTCCCCCTTGGCCTTTGCCACGGTGAACCGGTGCACGCTCCCTTGGGGGTCGACGTCCTTGCCCTGCAGAAGAGTCGAGTAGCTGCGCAGCACCTTGAGCGACCCCGCGGTCACGTGCAGCACCACCGGGAAGTTGCCCGGCAAGTCGGTGCGCAGCACGAAGAGGAGCGACTCCTGCTTGCACCGCTGCCCCTTGCGCGGCTTGCCGTCGTCGCTGACGTCGCTGCCGAACTCGGCCATAGGGCACCCGGCACACTTGCGGGGACCCTGCTCACCGCCCGGCTCGATGGTGCCGTACGCGTTGATGCAGTCCTCCGACCGACAGTCGGGCATGCCGCCCTCGTCGCTCGCCGCCAGGTAGAGCTTCCGGCGGACCTGACGGTGGACCACCATCCCCTCGACGCTCTGCACCGGCGTCGATTCGTCGCTCGCGGCGTCGGTCTCCATCCACATGCCCGACTTGTCCGCGTTGAACTGCGGCAGGTCGAGCCAGCGGATGCCGCCCTCGCCGCCGTCCAGGCTGTTGGCGAGCAGCGTGCGCAGACGCGTGGGGTCGGAGAGCACAGGCAGGCTCTCGGTGATGGGTACGATTGCGTTCTCGGTCATCGTCTCGTCGTGTCGTTGCGGTCCTTGGGGCCTCATGACGCCGCCCCGACGGCGTGTCGCTCCTGGCCGGGAAAGGTCCCCTGCCCGATTGGTCGCTCTGCCGCGCTCGGCATGGGGCGCCTTGCGACGTCGCGCACCCCGACCATGAGGTCGACCATCTCGTGCAGCTCGCGCCGCTCGTGCATCGCCTGCGACGGGCTGCCGGCGTTCGGGTTCTGCGCGCGCTCGTCGATGATGGTCCGGAGGAACGGGCTCGCGTTGCGCACACAATCGACGACGCCGCGCCAGGCGCTCGTCGCGTCGCTATGTGCCCGCGCCATATCGACCGGCCACTCGCAGTTGACCTCCGGCAGCCGCCGCTTGAGCACGCGGAGGCGGTGCAGCAGAACCGCCATCCGCCCGCCAAGGTGCTGCCTCGCCAGGTCGTTGCGCGGCAGCCACTCGATGAGCGTGTCGCACGCGAGCCGGTAGACGCCGATGGCGCGCTCGAACGCGACGCGGTGGGCGGTGCCGTTCATCGCAAGATCTCCGGCACGCCGCGCGCCAGCGCGCACAGCAGGTCCCGTTCGACGCGCACGTCGTTGGCGCAGTACTTGCGCAGCTCGTCGAGCGACATCTCCGGCGCGTCGGCGCCGTCTCCGGTCTTCGGGTCAAGGCCGAAGCGCATCAGCCATTCGGCGAGTCGATGGCCGGTCAGGTAGTCGGTGCCATCGACGACGAGCCGTCGATCCGTAGGCGAGGGCCACCACGGTACCGACGATAGCTCGTGCTGCGCACACTTGGCGTTGATGAAGGGGAGATCGAAACGGCGGATGTTCCAGCCACCAACCCGACACCGGATGTCAACGTGGTTGAGCCACGCGAAGAACTGCCTCAGTACCGCGACCTCGTCTTCGCCCGCTGCCACATGCACCACCTCTGGCTCGTGTTCGGTGACTAGCGACCACCCGATCGCCCGAATCCTCCCGTCCATCGGCGACAACGCCGCCTTGGCCCGACGCTCTCTTGCCTGCTCGGCGTACCAGTCCTCGACTTTGCCCTCATGGTCGCGGCACGCGCGCTCGTGGGCCGCTTGCTGGTCGGCGTGCCACTGCGCGATCTTCTTCGGGTCCTTCCAGTTGCCCGGAGGCTCCGTCCGCAGCACCGGCGCCGTGGTGACGCTGGCCGGCGGGCGCAGCGAGTCGAACCACGCCTGGTGCACGTCCTCGCGGTCGAGCCACGCGGTGTCCGGCGCGGTCTCGATGTCGATGACGAGAAGCTGGCTCACTGCTTGAGCCCCCGCCTCTTCGCCTCGTTGAGCCACATGCGTCGCAGACCCCGCGGGGTCATGGCCATGTGAGCATCGAAATACAAGTCGTAGTTGTCTGCGCCCGGGTCGGGAGCCAACGCCATGCGCTCCAACGTGCTCTCCATCAAGGGAGTCACCAACTCGTTACGTATGTCGCGCCTCGGCGACCGCCGAGACGATGCAAGAAAAGCGGGTCAACCCGCGCCCGCCGCCGTAGACCACCACCACTTGATTCTGGAGTCGTGGATGATCGGCGTCCCCTTGCGCGCGTGGTGCGCGAGGTTACCGACCTCGCGGTCGGTCAACGCGGCGAGGCACTTGCGGACGACAGCGGCCGGCTTCATGACTCGATGCCTGCGCTGCGCAGCCGAGCCGCCGCGGTCTCGACGGCTTCTCGCGCCCCATTGTCGGCCCAGAACGTCTTCTCGATGGCCTTGTCGAGCCTCTCCGCCAACGTCAAGCCGTAGCCGAGCTTCCTCGCCCGACGAGCCCACGACGAGTCGGACTCGGCAATGGCGCGGAGTAGCTCCTCCATCCGCTCAACCTGGTCGAACCAGTCTCGCAACGTGAGGTTCGACGGACCCGAGATCGACATCGGCTCGAAGAACGTGACGCCCGTGATGAACGAGCGGATCTGCTTCGCTAGGTCTTGCACCCTCTCTCTCCTTTCAGCGCCGACACGACGCTCTCGATGACGCCCCCGCGGTCGCGCAGCGCGGCACACACGTGCTCGTCAACGCTCTCCTGCGCGACCATCCGGTAGTAGACGACGTTCCGGGTCTGCCCCGGCCGATGCGTGCGCGCTCGACTCTGCTCCCACTCGCCGAACGAGAAGCCGGTCGACACGTAGACGTTGAGCCTCGCGCGCGTCAGGTCGATGCCGCTGCTCCCGCTCTGCATCTGCACGCCGAGCACGCCGCGGCGCTTGGTGCAGGTCTGCCAGTCGCCGAGCTGCGACTTGCGACCCGACAACTCGAAGTGTGGGTGCGCCGTCGCCTTCGCCGCCGCGGCGATGTTGTCGAGGTCGTGGCGGAAGCGGCCGAAGCAGACGACGGGCTCGTCGACGCCGCCGAGGAAGTCGATCAGAGCGTCGAGCTTGCTGCGCCCGACCACGTGGGTCTGCCCCTTCTCGTCCTTGACCGCGCCGCTCGTGATCTGCTGCAGCACGAGCAGCCGGTGGAGCGCGTTGCTGACCGGCAGCGTGCCGCTGTCCAGGTCGAGCAGCATGTCGGACAGCACCGAGTCGTAGGCGCGACGCTCCTCCGGGCTCAGTGCGATCGGGATCTCGACGTCTTGCACCGGCGGCAGGTCGAGCACGTCGGCCGCCTTCACCGCGTACTGGAAGACGTCGAGGCAGGCCGCCAGCTCGTCCTGGTTCTTGTAGCCGGTGATGATGTCGGCCGGCACGCCGGGGATGCGCTTGGTCGTGCAGAACCGGTTGACGAACCGCGTCTTGGTCCACGGCATCGCGCGCACACCGAGCTTGCGCCGTAGCTCAAGGTTGGTACGCATCGGCATCAGCCAGTTCGACTGACCGAGGATGTCGATCGGCGCATGCGGCATCGGCGTGCCGGACAGCGCGAGCTTGCGGTCGGTGCGCAGCCGGCGGACCCACTTGTTGGTGGCGCCGGCGACTGCCTTGATGGCGTGCGACTCGTCGCAGACGACGGTGCGCCAGCGGATGTCCTGCAGCGCCTTGCTCAGCGGGTTGACGATCTCCTTCCCGCGGACGCCGCGGCTCTCCCAAGCCGCGGCCTCGTAGTTGGTGACGAACACCCACCGTTTGTGTCCCCCGGTCGTGTCGAGGGCGGCGCGCAACGTCGTCGCCCTCTGCTCGCTCGTGCCGAGCAGGGGCACCACGAGCATGCCGTCGAACCCCTCGGCCTGCTTCACCCACGCCGGCACCACCGACTTGGGGCAGAGCACCAGCGCCGGCCCGCCGTCGTCGTCCCGCTCTATCAGCTCCAGCGCCACGCGCGTCTTGCCGCACCCGCGGTCGAGCGCGAGGAGCGCTCCGTGTCCGTCGTGCCAACACTCGTGCGCGAACTCGATGGCGCGCTGCTGGTGTCGCCAAAGGCGCGGACGATCCGCGATGACTGTCACAGGCCGTCCAGCCCCATCTGGAAGTCCTGCCAGTCGTAAGCCACGAACGCCTTCGCCCCCTCGTCGCGGAGCGTTTTTAGCCGAAGCGCCTGGATCGCCGACACCTTGCCGCCCTGCTTCTTCACCTCGACCCACACGGCGCGCCCGCGAACGTGGCCAAAGAGGTCGGGCATGCCGACGACGACGTTGCCGGTTGTCTTGAAGAACGACGCGTCGGGTCGCGGCCTAGCCCACTCCAAGATGCGCTCGGTGAGGTTGCGCTCTCTACCCATGGTCCTCGCATTCCGCCATAAGTAGAAGGGCAAGGATGCGGCGCCTTGCGTCGTTGCGAGCCTCCCGGCTGCCGTGCTGTCGAGTCGCGGCCATCGCGTCGGCGATGACTCTGAGCACGGCACCCCAACCGCTGTTCCGCGCCATCGTGATCGCTTCGCGGTAGAGGTCGTCGCCGTACGCGGGCGGCGGCTCGACAAGCATGCGTTGCAACGGCGTGCTCATTCGGTTTTCACTCGCCATCGTCGACCTCTGCCTCCTCGATCACCTTCGCGCACGCACCCAACCGCGCACGCGTCTGCACCCACATGACGAACGCCCACCCGGCGACGTCGAGCAGCTCCTCCTCGACCTCGCGCACGGTCTGCGGCACCGGCCGGGTGAAGCTGCGGTCGCCGTACTCGCTGGCGCCTCGATGCAACCGGTCGTTGAGCAGCGCCAGGAACGTCTGGATGTCGACGTTGCTGCTCATGCCGACATCCACCCCCGGTACTTGCACGCCGTGCACCCGACCCCGCGACACGCTGGGCATGGGACGCGCGACGCGTCGTCGATGCGGCACACGAGGGCGATGACCGCGGCGCTGAGCGCGATCACGAGCACCGTCACGACGGCTTCGCCGGGGGTCATTGCGACGTGCCTCCCTCGACTCGTGATCCCGCGGCGACCTTCCGGCGTGAGAACACCGGGCGCCACGAGCGGCGCCGCCAGCTCGACCGCTCCTGCAACGACTCGCGCAGGTCGCCGAACGACCAGCACCAGCAGGCGTCCGCCGGCGTCTCGCGCACCATCGCCTTGCGTGCCGCAGTACACCGCGCGCAGACCCGGAAGCAGTCCCACCGGCAATCCCACAGACCGCGGTGTTCGTGGTAGATGTCGCCGGGGCGGATGCGGTCTCGGCGGCACTCGACGCACCAGTGCGTCTTGCGGGCAAGGCGCGCCTTGTCCGAATAGATGGCGGGCTCGTCGCAGCTACACATTGTCGGCCCCCGAAACTCGTGCTGTTCCGAACACCTTGCCGCACGTGCACTGCAGCTTGGCCCCCTCGTTCCACAGGTAGGTGTGGCACGCGGGACACTTGGTCAGGCCAGGGTCAGCGGCGAACGCCGCGCGCCAGTTGACCGTGCCGTCGCCGCGCACGACGTGCTCGCCGCCCTCTTCACAGCCGCTCCACGCTTCCTCGCGCGTGAGCAGCCGGCCATCAGCGTCCCATGCTTTCGCGGGGTGCTCAGCCATCGTTCTCCTCCGCCTTCACCAACGCCCCCGACTTATCGAGTCGATAGGGCACGTTCGGCTCGACCCCGCCCTCACCAACGTAGGCCACGACGTAGAGCCAGCGCTCCGCGTCGTCGTCCCATCGCTTCAGCATGATGGTGCCGTCGTCGCCCGCGGTCGCGGTGCCGGCGTAGCCCGCGGTCGCGGTGCCACGGTCGCCCGCCGCCGCGGTGCCGAAGTTGCCCGCCGTCGCGGTGCCATCGTCGCCCGCCGTCGCGGTGCCATCGTCGCCCGCCGCCGCGGTGCCGTCTTTGCCCGCGGTCGCGGTGCCATCGTCGCCCGCCGCCGCGGTGCCGAAGGTGCCCGCGGTCGCGGTGCCGGCGTAGCCCGCGGTCGCGGTGCCGGCGTCGCCCGCGGTCGCGGTGCCACGGTCGCCCGCCGCCGCGGTGCCGAAGTTGCCCGCCGTCGCGGTGCCATCG
>JAAUYH010063790.1_pt1 | contig 45141 bp, 34 predicted proteins | sample 7278061 | NCBI WGS metagenome assembly JAAUYH01 (sample SAMN14350203, study PRJNA611818) | marine sediment metagenome | isolation source: surface marine sediment (0.6m) | place: French Polynesia: Moorea | collected 2018-08
GGCGCAGGGTTGATTTTTATGAAAACACAATAACTTATGGTCTGCAACCTAACCCACCATTTTAGGTATGTAGTCTATTATACTTTTTACCCCACACTGTCGGGAGAGCCTGATCTGGAAATTCATTCAAATAGCCCAAAAACATCCCGTCTGCTTCTTTCCAATATGTATATGTAATTTTCATGGATTTTACCTGATTTTTGCTATCTAGTGATCTACTGAGGCTAATATACCTCATCATGAGATCCCAAATTAAGCAGTAAAATAGCCTCTTCTTTACCTTCAGAATTTTCGACAAATTCAAATAAAATACGATAGTTGTAGTCAATTGAACATGACCAAACATTGGATAAATCGCCTTTGAGTTTATGGGTGCGTAAGCTAGAATGAAAGGGATCTTCAGCTAACTGGTACAATGTTCGTTCAATGAGAAGTCTAAGATTCGGGTTTTTGCGAATTAGACGTTTAAAAGAGCGTAGAGATTTAGGTGTCCAGCCAATTTTCATTGTTGATCTAACTGTTCTAAGAATTGATCGACTGAGCCATATTTAACTTTTCCTTCAGCAAATTCTTGGCGAATTTCGCTAATTTCTTGAGATAATTGAGTTCTGCGTTTTTGTTGCAATCTTTTTTGAATAATATCAAGTAGTAGTTCTTGATCTTCTATTGATAAGCTTTCGACTGATTCTATAGCTTGCTGAAATGCTGATGTTTTGATCATTTTGTTTGATAGTTTGGTTTTGCTCCCTATTTTATCCAATTTTAGGGTGGGAAGCGCGAGTGCGTAACCCACCGAAGAGTCTGGTTGGGGTGGTGCGTTGCCAAATATAAAGCCATGTCGTAGCCACAATGTTTTCCAGGAACGCACCCTACAGGCGATCGCCGTAAGTTCTCTTTTAATTCTTCTAGATCAACCCCTTGTGTTCAATGATCTCGAAATTCATTCAAATACCCCAAGAACATCCCATCCGCTTCTTTCCAATATTTAGGGGAATGATGTTGGGTTTCATTCTTCAACCCAACCTACATTATGCGATCGCAATGTTAATGATTTATTTTTGATAGTGGAATCTACAAGAAATAATTGTTAATTCCTCGTCAGAAATTTGATAGACTAATCGATGTTCTGAATTAATTCGTCTTGACCAATATCCTGATAAATTTGCCTTTAGAGGTTCTGGTTTGCCAATACCGTCAAACGGATTTCTTATTATGTCTCTAACCAGTAAATTAACTCTCTTTAAGAGCCTTTTATCATTCTCTTGTAGCCAAATATAGTCAGACCAGGATGCCTCGGTAAAAGTGATTTTCATTCATCAATTAATTCCTTAACTGATTTTTTTCCTGATTTAGCTTGTTCAATAGATTCTAGTAGATGTTCGGCATTGGCAGGATTGGATAATAAATATAGTGTTTCTCGCCAAGAGTTAAATTCATCTAAAGACATTAAAACAGCCTGTTTGCCTTGATCATTACATAAAATCGTTGGTTCTACGTCAAGAATGACCCGCTCGATTATTTCATCTAATTTTTGTTTTGCTTGGTTACTGGTAATTGCTTTCATTTTTAGCTAGAGGAAAAAGATGGGATGGTGATAGCTAACTTAGTGCATTAGATTTCAGGGAGTGCAAGCATTCTGCTTGCTATTTTTGGAGGCGAGTGAGCAAGATGCTCACATTCCTATACTAAAATAAGATTATCTAAATTTCTGATGTCATCTGCTTCTTAGCAAGATAATGTTCGTCCAGGGAGCGTCTTAGCATCATTTTAATCACAGCTTGACGGCTAATATTGAGTTCTGTTGCCATTTTATCGAGTTCGGTGAGCATAGGGCTAGGAATGTCCAGGTTTGTGGTTTCTAGATCCTGTTTTCTTCGTGAAGTCATCTGACGGCGTTTTCCTATTCTTGTTGTTTTGGAGTCAAAATAGCAGTCTATAACTTCTTCTCCTGCTTCGATTTTTTCTTCAAGTTCTTCAATAGAAATATTGTTCATAAATTTCTCTCTCCCTTTTCGTACTTTCCCAATAGGTGATTAACCATATATATTCTCCTTCATCATCATAACGCACTTCATAAATGACCGATAAAAGAGAATTTTTCAGAAAACCAATGGCAATAAATTGTTCAGGATAGTCCTGTTTTATTAGTTCTACATAGTCGCCAGCTAAGACAACAGCAACTTCCTCAAGGGAGTATCCTCTCTTTCGCTTCAGGAGTTGACTTTTGTTATTATCCCAATCAAATCGCATTTTTTCCTCAACGCCTTCACAGATTAATTTGCTCACAAATGAAAGCATAAGCGTGCTTTCCACCATGTCGAATCAAATAGCAAGCGAATTTTTCTAAGTGGGCAATTAAATCACGTCTTTTTAAGAGCCTTTTATCATTCTCTTGTAGCCAAATATAGTCAGACCAGGATGCCTCGGTAAAAGTGATTTTCATTCATCAATTAATTCCTTAACCGATTTTTTTCCTGATTTAGCTTGTTCAATCCTTCTAATGAATCATGTTCAATAGATGTCTCTTGCTTATTCTTTAAGTTTAACAACAACATCCGACGACGATGATCCTGTTTGGCTTTTTGTTGATTCGTCTGGAACTCAGGGAATGCTTCATTGTCATTCGTCTGGTCGTCCCAGTCCAAGATCCACTCGGGTTTTACCTGATTCCTACTGTCTGCAATGGTGCTATTTAGAGGTTTCCAGCTATTCGTAGAGTTGTCGAACTGGTGATTTTTCACTGTATCTGATGTATACCCGCCGTATCTCGCTGTTACTCGGCCCGAGCTGCCTATTGCTTGTTCATTTGGCAAGCTGAAGTCTTCAGGATTATTATTGTATCCCGCTGTTTGCAACACCTTATCCATCTCGTTGGCCAGCTGCCGCGCTTCTCCCTTTGTGTTTGGGTACACCGTTATGAACTTTAATTCCTGGACCCTTGTCGACTCAGGTAAGACACCCTTCCAATTTTTGAAGATTTTGTACGATACGCCTTTTTCATTCAAAATTCCGGCTACTTTGCTATAGATATCCTCAGCATCATTTTTGGTTGCTCTCACGTGTAATTTCCATCCCTCACTCTTCTCCGGAGATTTTACTATATGGTGCAGAACCACTGTCAATTGATCTGCCATTTGCACCGCGTTTAAATCAAAACGTTTTTTTTCCTCTGTTCTCTCTAGGTTTTCTCTTTGCTGCTCATTCCTTATTCTATTGGTCATATTATCGTGGTCACTGATTATTTTCTCTCGCATTTTTTCCTCTGTTCTCTCTAGGTTTTCTCTTTGCTGCTCATTCCTTATTCTATTGGTCTGACGCATTTCGCGTCTATTATATCTATCTATTATGTTGCTATTATTTTCCTGGTTCGGCATCGAACGCTTTGGTTCTGTGACTTCTTCATTAGTATTTTTACGGCTAAATATCTTTTTCCGTTTTCCCTTTTGAGCCTTTTCTCTTTGTTTATTTAATCTTAATAATTGTTGGTGTCTTGGATTTTCTCTTGGCATTTCTAATTCTCCTTTACGTTTACATATTTTTTAGGATACTGATCAGTTTTGATTCGATTATGATTGGGGAGAAAACCTAGGCTCGGCCGCACCAAGCCCGTCATCGAAGTCACTGTCCGTACCTGCCGTGTCAGCAAAGAAACCAAGCGAAGGCTGCATAGGGGATGGCAGAGCGGCTCTCAAAGCCTGAAGGTTTTGCATTAGGTGTTCATGGTATTCCGATGTAAAAGTCGCACTCATCACGTCCTCTGTAAAGAACTGTGTTAGTACATCGATGTCTTGTTGTGTAACATTATTTAATTGTAATACAGTAGTATATTCTTGAAGAGATTTGCTACCCTCTTTTAAATCGTATTGTAGAATCTCATATTCATTTTCAGAAATAGTTCTAAATGCTGCCCCTACCCCATCTTCTCTTTTTCTTAATTGATTAGAATTGTTGATTGTCCTAAGTGCTTTTTCAATCAAGTTGCGATGTGACTCTTTCTCTGCGGGACTGGGATTATACAACTCGACTTGACCACCTGAGGAGTGTACTGATGCTAAGTCTCCTCTGGTGAACTGATACCCTTCATCATTTTGGTGATCTACTTTAGAATGCTCTACTTCGAGTTGTATTGCTCCTTCAAATGGTGTAAGCTTTAGTTTCTTTTTATTTATTAAATCAATCATTTCCTTTTCGTTATAGTTATTGTTCTCGATCATCTCATGGATTTCGTCCCTTTCATTTGACGTCTCAAAGAATAAACGAATTTGATTTCTTTTTTCATCAACTGGTTCAAGCGTTGCACCATAGTTGTGCTGTATTCTTATCCGACCGTCACTTGTATAAAAAGAAGGTTGACGTCGCTCACTTTTTGTTGTATGCAACACATTACTTTGCAGATTATTGGCCAGTGGAATAATGTTACTTCCATCGGATTTAATATCCGTGGGATGTGGAATGGTTCTAGGATACATCTTATCTCTACTCCTTGCCCGATTTGATGAACTCTTAGGCCATAGCAAAGGCTCTCTCACTTCCACCTGTCTTTGAGAGTTATTCAATATCTCCTTCCTTTTTTTTTCTATCTTTTTTTGGGTCGTCCTTTTCTTTTTTCCTTTAGGCATGTCTTGTTCCCCTTTTTCAGATTTTCAGATTTTGGTTTTTTCGTTTCGTTGCTTTTCTAAACGATCGCCTTATACATTACCACTAATCCCAAATTCCTCAAACTCTTCTTGTCCCCCTTGGCTTTAAAGTTCCAAGTCGCGCCTGAGCTTCGGATCATCAACCCATTGGCCTCATTAAACTTGCCATGCTTCAAGGTTAGGTCATCATCATCGTTCATAATTAAACTCACTTGTCCTTCCCCTTGCATTTCATAATGAGGCACTAACCCAGTAATTTTACTACCGGATAAATTAGGCAACATCTCCCGCATGATCCGTATATTGAGGTCTTCGGTATCACCCGAAACGAATGCAGACCATTCATTAGGGAACATCTGGGCGAGGTTAAAGTAGATTGCCGTGGGATAGGGTTTTAACATCCCCTTCACTGCACTGGCGAAGGCACTACCGCCATTATATGCCGTGTACTTTAACTTGATGATAACTTGATTCAGGTCATTCAACTGATAGCTGCCACGCTTACCGCTTAACTCTAATCGCCAAGTAGATACCGCACCGGTTCCTTCAAAGGGAAGATAACGCTCATCAAAATAAAATGACAATTCAAACAATCCATTGGGTTCTTGGTATTCACCGATATCACCCAGAGCAATTTGTTGATTGGTGCGCCAATCGCTGCGGATTGATAGGGGTTCGGTTCCTTTGGGATTCAACAAATATTTAACCGCCTTAGTATCGGGTTGCAGAACGGTTTTATGGCGCAATTGGGTGAGGGTAGCATTAACGGTTTTGCCTTCCCCGGCCTCAATAGCGATCGCAATGGTCTTAATCTGACGGAGATAATGCCCTTGGAAGTCATAATCAAATAAGGCTTCCGTTAGGTTAAACTCACAAGTACCTTTGGTTTTCAATTGAATAAAGGCCATGGGGTCTAACTCTGCTAAGGAAATGTTTTTACCAATTTCAAAAGTCCTGCTATTGCTCTCCATATAGGCTTTTTCCATACGGTCTAAATCATAGCCAAGAGCATCCCCACTAAGCAAGCCTTTCCGTAAGCTATCCCAATACATTCCGCCAATGAAGGAGACATCGGTTTCTTTCATCCCTAGCTCGAATTGAAAGCTTTTCTCTGCCGATTTTGCCATATCATGGGCCAGCTTATAGGTTTGGAAGAACAAACCAGATAATTTGCTGATCATCCATTGATATAACTGTTCATTGGAGAACTTGTTTTTCATAAAAGTGTTCATGGTTTCATTTTGTTTGATTTCCTTTTCCGTTGACTGAATTTCAAGCGTTGCGACTTCGATTTGATATTTTGCCCCTTCGATTTGGGCTTCTAGTTGCATGATTTCACTTTCAGCCATTATTTTTTGAAGATCCCAATCTTCTTCCATGCGTTGATATTGTGCCATAACCCCAGCCAATTCTCCGCCGATACTCATAGTCTCTGCATAGGCTGATATAGTGTCTCCAAGAATATTCAGAAACTCGCTGGCTTTAGGCGAGTCAGCCTTTGAAGCAAAAGGAGGTCCTATACTTATTTTTGGCACAAATGCGTTATATGCTGCTGCCGTTTTGACGATTGCCGTTGCGGCGTGTAATCCAATTGCTGTACTCATTAAGCCAAGTTGTGATGTTTCTGATGGAATCATGCCCTCATCGAGCAAATTATTGTAATGCTCAAGTTGCCCCTCAGCACTTTTCTTGTTTTCTTCCAAGGATTTTAAGTTCTCTAGTGAATCCTTTAATTGTGCTTCCTTAATTCGGCTCGTAACTTGGAGAATTTCCTTCTCATGACGATTTTGTAACAGTGAAAGAGCTTCGCTATCTTTCTTTTCGATCGCACTTAATAAATCTCCACCCAATTGATTGAGTTTACCTACCAACTCTCGCGCTTTATTGAGCATAAAGTCGAAGCGATAATGAGGGACGGGAACAGACAATCCTGCAACTGCACCAGAAATGCCACCACCACCAGCAACAGCGCGTACTAAAGCCATGGGATCAATGGGAGGTTGGAACAAGGGTAAAGGCTGCTTAATACCCATCATATTGAGGCCATGGCGAATTTTATACATCCGGTCTTCTATGCGGTCCCAATAGTCAATTAAATTTTGATTTTCGGGAATATAGAAGTAGGGTTGCGTCACGGAACTATGAATATTCGCTGCAAAGGTTAGACTCTTTTCATCTGGGTTCTCCCTGTTCACATCAAACAAAAAGTCATATTTTCGTTGTTCTTCTGTCTCGTTCTCTGCACCCTTATCATGAATACCAATAGTATTATCATTCTCATCATGCCCCTTATAAGGTAAAGGATCAGACAGATTTCTTGTGCCGGTATTTTCGGGTTTTTGTCCGAGGAGATCATAAGCTAACAGATAGAGCATACGCGCTTCATTGATACTCTCACGGGTATATTGACGGAACAGTTGATCCCCCCAGTCAATGAGATTATCGATATATCCCATCACCGTCGTGCGGCGATAGGCAACGCGTCGGAGTCTGGCGATCGCATGAGCATCGGAGGGATCATTTAGATAAGCTTGGATTTGTGGCTGACTACTCGCCTCATCAGGAACCATAAACCCATACCTGATGGGCAGTCGTTTGACTATCTCCAAAGTTTCGGCTAAAGCCCTAGTATTAGGGTCAATAGGAAGTTTCTTCTTTTCAGCCTCTTTGATTTTATCATCGATAATAGTTTCCAGTTCGGTAATTGCTTTTTCTGTAGGCAATAATTTCAATACATCCAATTCTGTGGGAGGTTTGGCATCAGGGTCCCTATCCCTAGGAAGTTTCTTCTGTTGGGCATCTTTATCAGTCGATTCTGTACTCGAAAGCTCCCGTTTACCTTCAAACACCTCATCGTAGGGTTGAAGCAAGTTTATGACTGCGGTTGCATCGAGATTTATGGCCGTAGCATAAGATTGTATCCGAGTCATTAAAGCGTCAATATCCACTGACAAGAACGGCAAAAACTGCCAATATTCAAACTCATCCGTGGGGTCAAAAATGTACTCAAACCATTTCTTTGCCTCCGCAAATTTCTGTTGCGTATTCAGAGATTGAGCAATCAATAAAGGAGCGTGGAAAAAGAGTTCCCAATAGTAAAGACCATTGGCACCACGAAACTCCAAATGTGAATGCCAGGGAAGCGTCTTAACCCTCTCAGATTTCGCTTTAATAATCGAATCACCGCTTATTTCATCTGATGTTGTAAAGATGGGCAGTTCATCTATTTCCTGATTCTTCAGATTAAATAGGCCATCAATACCATAGGCAAAGAGTTTTTGACTTAATTTACTTCCCGTCATGGAAGACAACCGAATGATGTCATATTTAGTTTTTTTGGCAGTCATAAACCGCTCGGCATTCACCTTTATATATTCCTCTCCATACACGAGATAGACATCAGTCTCATGACTAAAGGCAGCATCTAAGGCATTAAAACCACGTCGCAATACCAAGTTACCTTTGATATTCTGGACTTCTACAGTGGGATGGGACGCAGGATCGAAAATTGCATATTGAATTAAACTGTTCGAGAAGAGATGTACCTTATTGTCTTTTTTAAAGACTGCTCTAACTCCATTCCATTTCGGCAAACCATCCGTGTTATTTTTCAAAAGTTTTGGATATCCGGGTGCCACATAGAAATCTGAATTATCATCAAATTCAGAGCGATCATAACGATAATATAGGTTATCGGAAAAGAGATATGTTTTTTCTCCGTGAGTAAATGCGGCATTAACAACACCATCCGTTTGAATTGGATTTCTGATCTTGCCAAATTTTGAGTTGATTTCTTCTGATGGCGTTGTCAGACTTCCTGCTAGTTGCTTGATTTCATCATCAGTCAGGGGGCGATCGTAAATTCTTACTTCATCTATCGTTCCGTTAAAATTTCCATGCTGATGTGGAGATGTAGATTCGGGAGATACTTTCCAACGTCCAATTTTTACGCTTCCCCTCCCTGTAAATGCGTCAGCACTTGGTTTATTGCCATCGTTTGCTCCATTGATAAAAATACTTTGTCGTTGATTTTCTTGATCATACTTCCATGTCAGAAAATACCATTCATGTTCAGCAAGTTCTGTTGTCCCCGGTGTATCATTGTTATAAAATCCCATATAGAGTTTTTTGTCACGAATCACCAAATGAAGGTCTTTGTTTGTTTCTCCCGCTTCTTTACTTTCCGTACCTAATATTGCAAGATCCTCTGCCCCCTGGGGAAAAGATTCTATGTAAACCCAAGCACTGACTGTAAAACTATGATCGTATAAGTTCAGTGATTGGGTGTTGGGTAATTCTATATAGTTTTCTTCTGCAAATTTATACGCACTATTAACATTGTCAAAGCGATCGCTTGTTGGTGTTGCCTTGTGAACTTGGCCGTCATGTCCGTTGCTACTTTCATCCTCAGCATTGTTATTAAATGGATAATGAGCAACCAATCCTTCTGTTACGTCTTCAGTTACGTCTTCTTTGGAAAAGATAAAATAGTTCTTATCCTTAAAGAAATAGGTCTTATTATCAGCCGAGGTAAACGCAGCATCGATATCCTTTTCATTAGGAATATCATCCTCCAATGCTTGTACAATAAATTTTGTATAGTCTAGCTTTCGCTTATCTAAACTTTTGCTATATCTTCTATACTGGTTGCCGCTAATCAAATAGAGGTGATTATTTTTGGTGAAAGCATAATCTATCCTAGAAACACTATTCCATAAATCTGATAATGGTTTCTTGCTATTTAGATCATCAGACACAGTATATTCATTGCCTTTAATAAAATAGGATTTTTCTTGAAACTGAAATGCAGCATCTATTTCTTCGTCCCAACCAGTCATTGTCTTGTGTTGGTCAGGATATCCCTCATCAGCGAATTCAGTAATTCCATTTGAATAGCATATATACTGTTCTCCTCGGAATAAATAGATTTTCCCATCGATTACACAGGCAGCGTCAATTTCACTATCTTTGTCTATTAAGTTATTGACTTTTCCCCATTTATTTTTTGTATTTTCGATGTTTCCAATCTCAATTGTTTTGAATTCTTGTTTACCATTATCATCGGTATCTTGCGGAGTGTTACCAACTAATTGAGTCACATCATAAGTGCCATAAGTCTTTTGTTCAGAAAATGCGTACAACCTATTATTTTTATCAACAAAAGCTGCATTCATCGTGAATGTGTCACTGTTAGGTGAAATATTACCAGTAGCAATCTTTTTATCGATTTTATAATGAGGTTTAGCTAGGAAACTTGCTCCTTTGTGATAAAAGCAGATCCAATTGAGTGATTGATCTTCCAATGCACTATTTATGATGACAGGCGGTTGAAGATTATTACTATCTTCTTGGGGGAATAAATCCTCAAACAAACTCTTGCCAGAACTGTTAACATCTACTATGTCTTGATTGCCTGTTTCGTTTTTTACAACTCGTGTTTCGGGATAGAAGCGTAACTTACTAATCCACTGCCTTTTTTCGGCTATGATTTGAAAGGTCTGGCGACGTTTTACTTCGTCGTTAGCGTTTGGATCAAAAGGCTCAAGTGGTAGTTCTCCTTTATCATTAAACGACATTACCCATGTAGAATTATTGTAGTAATTATACATGGTGTAGCCTTCGCCAATTCGTCCTTCTTTGATCTTGAATGTATAAACTGGGTTTGTCAATTCGTAACCCTCTTGCTTGTAATCTCCTAAGAAAATGAAAAGCTTTTTGCCGTAAGCACGAAAGTAGTGATTCTCGATATTTTCGGCGGTAGCTTTAATCACAATTTGTTCATTATCTGTAGTTTGGTCTAAATTTTGATCCAAATTTTTCCCTAAAGGTTTAACGATTTGAAATTGATGTTTTGGTTCTTTTAGTTTCTCTCCAGCAATAAACCGTTTAACCCTCAGATTATCTAAATATTTATTAGGAGTAGATGAATCAGATCGTCCAGAATTTACTATATATTTGTCATCATTTATTGTCGCCATGAGATAGACTTTGTTATCTGTAGTTGCCTCTTCAATTAATTTGATAAGATCATCCACATCTACATATTTATTGTCTTTTATTTTCGCTTTTAACATTCCTTGGTCTGTCGTATAGCGACAGTTTATGAGAATACTATCCAGATCCAGATAACGATTTTTTTTCGAGCTACTAAAATCTAGAAAATATTCGGTGATGGTGAGTCTTGAAGTGATGGAATAATTCAATTTCTGAGCAGGTACCCAAGTTTTATTCAAATCATAATAGGAGTAATAAATCTGCAAAACAGATTCAAAAGTAGCATTAGAATCAACTTTTGTATTCTTATTATTCTCATCTGAACTAATATTGATCTCTGTATTAGGTCCAATATCACTTTTCTGTTCGATTTCTGCCCAGAAAACATAAACTCGGTTTAGGATATAGACAGGGTAAACCCGTTCGGAATTAATTTGAATATTTACCTCTTCCCAGGGTTGCCAATCAACTGAATGGGTTTCGCCCTTAATAAAGGTGGCACTTCGATAATAATAGCGTCTTGGTTCACTGATAGTATGACCAAACAAAACCATGTTTTTATCAGCCGTATTTTCGGGATTATCATACACATAACCACCGGCCACTTTTAGCTGTGATAATTCAATATATTTGTCAATAAACCCATTAAAAGCTTGGGTAACATTGATATCATTGAGTTCACCTTGCAGTAGTTCTTGTTCTAAGGCTTTAAATTCTGGTGTTTTGCCATCTCTTAGTTCTGCTCGAATATAGTTTTCTGGATACAAAAAGACTTTGCGGTTGACTTCCCAAACCCGATAATTCTTCATCCATTCCCATTGTTTGAGCAATGCTTTTCGACGTTGAACCTGATCTTGATCTCTGAGTTTGGCATCTTCGAGATTAAGAAAATAACGGTGCATAAAGAGTTGTACTGCGGCGATCGCTTCTTTGATGCGAGAGATGGATACTTCGCTGCCCATTTCTACATCAATTAATAATTTCTGATAAAGTTCACGAGCATTATTGACTGCTTGATCTTGATGAATAGCATAAGGTAAGAGGGCATCACGTTTGCTCAGATTTAACTCATCTCTGATTTCGTTGTGTAGCAACTCAACCCCTTTGACACCACAGTGGGTTGTGGTCAACAGTTTGGTTAACTCCTCTTTAGCGAGGACAATTTCATCGTTACTAGGATACTTTGTCCCCTGAGTGAATTTAGCCTTAGTTATAAAGAGTTTATCCAGTAGTTTTGAATAAAGGGATTTTGGTTCAGTTGAAATCTTGTCGGCCATCTCGAAGAAATCAAACATTCGTAGGATAAGCTCAATATTAAACCGATTCTCAAATTGATTATTCTTTTGAAGAAAGCTATTATGTTTCTTCAGCCATTTTAGTTGCTCGATATCCCAATCAAATAACGTTGCCAGTTCAAAATAGGGCAACTTGGTGTTACCTTGTGTGGGATGAATAATATCTGTTAAGGTTGAATCACCATCGATATAGGTATCGTTCAGTTCTTTAAATTTGGTAATTACCTGGATATCGGATATGAGATAATCCGCCCAGTTTCCCCATCGTTTCTTAAACTCATAAGGTCCCATAATCTGAGGACATTCATGGCTATTATTAAGAAACCGAACATATTGGTCATCATTAACAAAGTAATGGTGGCCTTCAAATTGGAATGCTGCATCAATACCATCTTCAAATTCCTTGGGTAGATTACCCCAATTATTTTTAATGGATTTAGGATAACCTGGGTCAACATATTTCTGTAATGGATTAGCATAACGGATATATTGACCCTTTTTAAAGACAACTAACCCACCTTCTGAATCAATAATGGCAGCATCGATTGAGTTATCCGATGTTAATGTGGCAAAATCATTTTTTGTTCTTAACCAGAACTCTGTTACCTTGTCTTCTTTCTTCCCATGTTTTTTCCAAAGTTTTGAACCCTTAATCAGATGAACATTCCCGTTTTTGTCTTTTAAAGCAGCATCGATGCCATCAACTAACTCAACGGGAACAGAAACATTTGTACTATGTAATATATTCTCATGTAGTAAGCCAGAAGCAATGGTTTTGGGATATCCGCTATCGATGTATTCGTATTCGTCACCGGAATAGCGAATAAAACGATTACCAGAGAATAAGTAAGTTAATTTTTGGCTAGAATCTTCATAGGCTACAGCCCCATCGATTTTACCGTTGGCTAAAAAGGGTTGTTCACTGCAAGCTAGTTTATTGAGGTCATAATTAGCTGCTAATTCTGTAGAAGCAACAAATAAAGCAGTATCGATCACGAGATACACATTGCGTTGATTGATCACCACTGCTGTTATGGTTTCTTTTTGGGCAATCTTCTCTTCAAACTCATCTGGTAGATGCTTAAAGCTGTCTTCTTTGCGTAAGTTGATAGCAATCGGTTTTGGGTAATCTTTATCAATCTGTCGATAGTCATCCCCGGAATAACGTACATATTGCTCCCCTGAGAATAAATACGTTTTCCCCTGATGATCAACAACAGCAGCATCTACTTTATCCGATAAACTATTCTCAAGCAGTCCCCAATGATCTCTTGTTCTGTAAATCTTGTTTATCTCCGAGGTCCCTCGATTATTTGAATCAATAGTCAAGAAACACTCCGGGTTGAAACAATGAATGGCACCGTTTCCATCAACAAATACGGTTCTTAACCCTTGAATGACGTGATTATCACAATCAATTCCCTTCCACAACTGATCTAGAGACTTAGGATAAGACCAATAATCGTTTTCGGGATTGTATTCCAAGAATTGACCATTATGGATCAAGATCAGATTCTCACCCTCAACATAAACAGCATCAACCGAGTCAAAACCCTCTTCTTGATATTCCTGGGGAATTTTCCAAAAGCTTTGGTTAGTCTCTATGGGTTTTTCATTATCGGGTGTTGTGTAGTCATTGGATGAGTAACAAATATATCGGAACTTTCCATCTTCATTAGGGGGTTCTAATAGATAAGTCTTCCCATCAAGAACATAAGCAGAAGTCACACCCATTAACCCACCCCATTTATCTTTGATCATTTCTGGTGGTTTCGGCGTTTTTTCTCCTTTGGGGTTATTATTTTCATAGGTAAAAAACTGCTCCCCAGAAAATAGATAGGTGTTACCATCTCGGCCTACAAATCCAGCATCTACCTGTCCAGATTCATAGATGTGGTTGGCTACACGCCCCCATTCCTCTTCTATATCCCTGGTTTCATCTAACAATAGGTTGTAAACTTGCTTATCTGTGAATAAATAAGTATTCCCATCTTTGCCTTTGAGTACAGCGTCTATAGCGTCTATTTTCGATTTGAAACCATCACCGAGTTTAGTAAATGATTCGGGGTCTTTTTTCTGTCCTTTTCTGGTTATACTTTCCCAACTGGAACTATGATACCATTCTTGTTTTTTATCTTTACTTCTAATATAAACTGAGCCGTCTTCAATAAAGGCGCATTCAATTTGAATTTCAGCTTGTGAATCAGCTTTTGAATCAGCTTTTGAATCAGCTTTTGAATCGCGGGTTGGAATTTTTAACTCATTGTAAATCTTCGATCTGCTACTGGAAATGACGCGAAGTTGTTGATCAGCGAAAACATAAACATGACGTTGATCAGCAAAAGCAGCAGACATTTTTTCGACAAAGGCCAGACTCTCTTTATCTTTCTTGAGGTTTTTAAAGCAAGGTTCATCGGCTAAAGAATCTTTGATGAATTTTGGATAACCAGAGTCAACAGTGTCGTAATTATCATTGGTGTATCGGAAGAATTGTGACCCGGAAAATAGATAGGTATGAATTGCGCTCTGCTTCTTCGGCTCGGTTTTACCGTTAACTTTTTCCTCCCATTCAGAATGCAGTCGCACTGCTGCATCAATCTTTCCAGTTTCTTGGATATTATTATTGATGTTACCCCAAAATTTCTTGGTATTTCTGGGATAACCATTGTCTAAGTTACAAAACTCTTTGTCGGAGAAACGAACATACTCATTACCAGAAAAGAAATAGGTTTTTCCATCTTTTCCGGTAAAGGCAGCATTAATTTGCGTAAAGGGAATGTCATCCCATTTCTCAGCAATTTTTTGGGGTTCGTTTGACCACCAACGATTCATATCTTCACAGTAGATAAATTGGTCGTCAGAAAAGAGATAGATATGGCCATTGTAGTCTGTGAAAATTGCGTCAACGGCAGTAAATCCAGCATCAATTAACGTCTTAGGTATAATCCACCAGCTATTGTCCACATCTCTGGGATAATCTTCATCTGCTTTTTTGTAGTCATTGGTTGAATAGCGAACATACTTTGGTTCTGAAGGAGATTTAGGGTCTGAAGAAAACTTTAAACCGAATAAATAAGTCTTTCCATCCAACACGAAAGCTGCATTAACTTGTTCTAATTCTCCCCAGTCGGATGCAATTGTTCTCGGATATCCTGCATCCACTTCGGAATAGTCATCACCCGAATAACGGAAATACTGATCACCACTGAAGAGATAGGTTTTCCCATCCAGACCAACAAAAGCAGCATCGACTTGACCAGCAGGGATAGTCTCACCCTTGGCATTCTTGGTATCATGGGTCAGTGGGTTGGTTGAGGTTTTACCCCAATATCCTTTGATGTCATGAGGAACACTCAAATCCTTCTTTGAATCATTTGAATCAATGGTTATATATTTTTTGTCTTTGAAGAGGTGAATTACGCCATTTTGCTGTTTAAAAGCTCCATCGATGTCTTGGTGAAATTCAGCAGGAAGCTTGTTAAAGTGTTCTTTAATGAGTTTAGGAAACCCCTCTGAGGGCATCACGCCATCATTTTCCAGGCAATCCTCAAAACTAAATATCTGATCGCCACAGAAGATCATAATTTGACTACCATCGATATAGGCTGCGTCGACTTTGCCGATGGTTTTGAGATTATTTTTGCTTCGCCCCCACTTCGTTAGAATATTCTGGGGTTTAGTTAGGTCGTCTGAGCTAACAAATTGCTCGTTTTTAAATAAGTAGGTGTTACCATCATGTCCAACAAAGGCAGCATCTATAGATTCTTGAAAGGTTTTTGGTAGTTGTTCGTTGCCTGGTTCATGTTTCCAATGTTGACTAATTTTTTTAGGATAGCCTTCATCAATATTTTGGCTTCGCTTTGATTTGCGGACATATTCTTCCCCTGAAAATAGATAGGTGTAGCCACTACTATCGGTATAAGCGGCATCGATTTTATCAAGGTTCTGGAAGTTATTATGGATTTTGCCCCATTCTCTTTCTTTGAGTTCCCAAACTTGATTATCTTTGGATTGTTGATAGTATTGTCCCCCTGCGATAATGACGTTGCGACCATCATTGTCCACAAAAGCTGCATTAATTGTTTTACCGGCAAAGTGAACTGAAAGTTCTTTAACTTCTTTCCCTTCTTCTTCTTTTAATTCATAGGTCATGCCATCATAAATCCAATATCTATTACCTTCAAATAAGTAGATATTGCCATCCCCATTTTCCAAGAGGGCATCAAATTTTGTAATGGCTGTCGGTTTTTGGGGAAGTGATAGCTTTTCAGGAAATTTCTCCACTAAACTTTGATCATTAAAGACAAGTTCAATTTCTTCTTTACTGAGTTTGAGTTTATTGGCTAATAAAGCAAACTGCTGAGTTCGGCGATATGCGGTATTAAAACGCTGTTCTTTGGGCAGTTTATTGATCTTGCCGAGCATATCTTCAGCTTTTAATAAGGGTAATAACCATTCAGATGCGATCTGATCACTACCTTTAAACATCTCAGCAGAAATCACTCGCAGACTATCAACATTCAGATTAAATTTCTGTTTTAATTGTTGATAGATAAAGGTTTCTTGTTTTTCAGCTAACGTTCTGACAACGGCCACCACTTTATTAACCATTGTCGATTGTTCTTTAGCAATCTTATGTAATAAATCAAAAATCTCTTGATTGTAATCTTCAAATCCTTCTAGAGACATCAGCAGAGCATTATCAACATTGAGAAAATAATCCAGCTTATCCTCTGCTATTTTACGGTCATCGCTGATATAGTCTAAACTTTTTAAAAGGTCAAATAGTTCCTCTTTTTCGCTGCTACTAAATCCTTTTTCATCGAGGTTTTTTTCCACTAATTGCAATTTGTCAGACATCAAAATAATATTGCGTACAGTATTAAATACAACTCGGTTATCATTCGGCTCAAATGACCACCAAATATCGAATTTTTCTGAATTTTCTTCTTCTCTAAAAAATGCTTTATGTTTTTCGGCTATTTTCCCGTCTTCTAGAAAGTGATGTTCCATAACGAGGATACACCATCTTGCCACAATTTTATCAGCAACCTCTAGAAAATCCTCTCGGCTAAACTGAAGATAACTGGAGAGATCGTTTTTAATATGTTGTTTTAGGGCTGATAATATGTCTGTTTGATGGGGATATAATTGCCGAGACAGAGAAAAATCTTCTAGTTCGAGTTGAGTTATTTTCAGGTTATCGATAAAATACTGATCTTCATCGATATACTCGTTAAATTTTAAATTTTCTATCAAATCATCTACTTCTTGTTCTGTCATTTTTAACTTAGAAAAGACGCTTTCTTTGACTAAAATTTTATGTTTTTTTATCCCTTTAATACCCTTAGTAAGAATCTTAAATAAGTCCTTTGAGTAGGCACTGATATTGGCATTAACTTCAAAATCTTCTTCATTATCTAAATTCTCGAAGAATGACCTTTCAATTAAACTACCTTCATCATCGATATAACTGTTAAAACTTAGATTCTGGTAGAGTTCTCTAGATTTCAATTCTTGTAATCCCAAGGCTTCGAGATGGGAAGGATAAATGGAAACACCCTCATAGTCTTGATTTAGCTGGCTAATTTTCTTAAATAGAGCAGACCGAATATGGGTAAAGTCTGTATCAATCTGGAATTCATTGATATCGGTAGTGAATTGGTCTTCAATGGGCCTACCTTGACTATTCAAGTAACCTTTATGAATCAAATTGCTATAAATTTTATCGGCTATTTTTTCGCTAATACCTAAGCCCAAAAAATCTTTCTCTGTAATGGTATCAATTTGATTGATAGCGTCCATGGCCGCTTTTTTAACCATATTGATATCAAAGGAAATGAGTCTAGGCTCTTTCTTCGTAAGATGATATTTGGAGTTACTTAAGGTTGTATAAACTAGCCGTGATGTTCGGCTATCCAAACCAGCTTTTTTTAGTAAAGATTCTTTAAAATGTAAAGGTTTAAACCCTTGATGCCACTCATTGAATAATGCTAATTTTTCTTTATCGTCAATTTCCTTTTGGCTTTTGATTTTCTTAACCGGCATGGTATCATCAATTTTCCTCAAATCAATTTTCTTGACATAATCACCACTGGTTATTTTTAACAATTCATGAGCAGAAAAGTCGTTTTTTGGCATCCATTGAGTCAATCCATAAACCACTTGGATCAACCACATGGAGTCTTGAATATTATCCTGGGAGATAATTTCGTAGCAATCGCGCTTATCTATCTCGAAGTCTATTAAAACGTTGTAATTTTTAAATTGACGAACAGTGGGATCTTTTTCTAAGATATCGAAAATAATAAATAGCTCTTCTAAAGAGATTTCACAGATATTGGCCAGCTTACTGACACGGTAAAAAGTGGTAAGCATTGACATTTCTTCAGAGTCGGTATTCCAAAGCTCATCTTGATCAAAGTGGCTACGAAACTTTTTAATTAAGTAGGTCAGTTGCTTGTTTGGTAAATCCAAGCAGTGGGCAATCCTTTTGCGATAACTATCATTGGATGTATCGAGAATATCTAGTTTGAATTCAATCTTGGTAAGTCCTAGCTCAGAAAATTGTTGAGGCTCATTTTGATGATTCCAGATATACTGTTTATCGGCGATCGCACAACGGTTATTGTAAACACGATTAAACAGATCCATCGGCATCTCCCCATTCCCTTGTCCGAGGATATTCATGGGAGCAAAAAAGCCACAAATCTCATCAACTTCTAACTCTAACTTAGTCTTTAACCAGTGAACTACTGCAATGCGGGTAAATGCTTCTGAATTTAACTGATTGTTACAGCAGGTACGGAGGATGATATCCAGTTCAGTAAAAGTGAACCCCGTTTTCTTAGCGAGACGGATAAAGCGGTTAGCACGATCTAACCATAACTTAAGTCCTTCCTGCTGTGATGTAGAGTCTTCGCTTTTCCACTCAATGCTTTGTTTATCTTCAGTTAAATCAGCAGCCCCCTTTTGAGCATGATTACAGAAAAAATTAGTATCCTGAAGTTTCTCTTTTTCACTCTTTTCATTCAGATTTTGCCATAATAGTTCTTGAAGTTCTAGTTCACTGATGTTTGTTGCTTTTATAAATTCATCTACAATAATATTTCCACTCACTGAATCCTTTATATTTGAAAGATTAGTAACGCCATAACACTTTGCAAGCTTATGATCATTATCAGTTCGGGCGGTTTCTATCAGAGCCGTCCACTCTTGTTCTAAGATCCCTAAATAAGCTTTTGCCAACAGTTCTGGTTGTGGCATTTCGTCGAGTAATCGATACAGTTCCTCTGCTTTGATACCAAGATGCTGAAGATAAAGTTTAACTGTTGCGTAGTCAATATCTTGGGGCAAGTTAAAGGGATAAACCGCTTCACGGATCTGTTGAAAAGCCTCACCATCCCCATCATTCTTGATTTTAGATTCTAAAATCTCATTCACTCGCTCCAGGTAGGGTAGCATCTCAAAGGTGTTTTTAGCATTCAGCTTTATTTCCTTGATATCTTTTCGATACTGGTCAAACTCCTGCTCCTCAAACTGATCATCCAATAGTTGCAATAAATCAGCTAAATAAGCCGCAGGGGAATACACGGATCGGGCTTCATCTCCTTTTTTGAAATCTATTTCCCCAAAAATCCGTTCATAGCTTGGTAATTGTTGAGTCATATATCCTCCGGCTTGTTCAAAGCCGTTGTTAGTAGGGTGCATTCTTCATCAAAAAGGTTGCACGCTTTTGTCCTAATCTTTGCCAGTTGAAAAATGATGAGCTTGATTTTCCTTGCAGTAAACTGTATGGAAAAAAACAATTGATTAAGGCTTTTAGCTCCTTGTTTTAGGAGTAACAATTAAGATAGGGCGGAGACGACTACAACAAACAACAAAAGTGCGATCGTAAAGTTAGGGGTGATTGTTCGTTAGAAACAAGAGGCAAATTCTCGACGTAATGCTCTCATTCCAAGAATAAACAAGTTATAGTCGTTTCAAAGCACCATAGAGCCTGTTAGGTTAGGTTCGTTTACAGGGCTTTATTTTTCGTGACTCTAACCTAGCGAAAACTAGATTAAAGATCAAGTAATATGTCAAAACTGTTACAGTTTCCTAATTCTGTGACAACCTTTCTAGGTCTAAATTAGCAGCAACATAGGCTAATTTATTAATATCTTTGGTGTTATCTACGTGAGGAATCATACCCAATACAGGGGTTTGGGTTAAAGACTGTATTAAATCAATGGGAATAAAATTAGCAATTTCTTCCTCAGACATAGGACTAGAACAACTGAAAATAATCCCTTTTAAATTAACCTTATGTTGACGAGCTAACGCCACATTCGCCACCGTTTGAGCGATCGCCCCTAACTTGACAGGAACCACTAATACCGTGGGTAAACGCCAGTCTCCGGCTAGATCAGCAACAGTTAACTCCCAAGTCACAGGGGAACCTAACCCCCCTAATGCTTCTGCTAATACCCAGTTTTTACGCTGTTGTAGGTCGTTTAACCCCTTCCATACCTGATCTAATGGAATGGGGCGATTTTCTCGTTCAGCAGCCACCGGAGGAGCAACAGGGGTATCATAGCGTAGAGGGTTCACCACTTCCACGTCGGGGAATAACTGGTGATACTGTTCCACATCCCCGATACCGGTTTGTACTAATTTTATTATTCCTAACGATTGAGAGGAATAATAGGTTTGCCAATAAGCAGCTAAAGCGGAGGTAACGACGGTTTTACCGACTTCTGTATCGGTGCCAACAATTAATAAAGTTGTCATGTTAATCTGTGGTTAAAGCTGCGATCGCTTGTTTGGTCTTTCCTTGGTCTGGTGTTTCATCTTCGCATACTTCAAAGGTTTTTTGACAAGCTTCGGGCCAGCGTAACAGTTGTAAACAGAGATCGGCGATCGCTTCTCGACTGACTTGCCCTTTTAAGTTATCCCCTTGCTCAAAAATTAAGGCTTTATTGCCAGGGTTTTCGGTTAAGGCACAGGGACGAATAATAGTATAGTTTAAACCACTTTCCCGTAATACGTCTTCCCCTTTTAATTTCCAAGTAAGAATACCACCGAGTTTATCGTTCATTTTGACGGCGGGGGGTTGTTCTTCTATATTGATATCAGAACGACCGGGACGGGTGACACCAGCAGAACTGATTAAAATGAATTGTGGTGTGTTAACGTTGCGTCCATAAGCTTTAATAGAATTGACTTCTAGACGAAATAAACCTGGGGAAAACTTGGGGTTTAAGGCTCCATCATACTCGAATTTGGTTTGCATTAACTGCATAGAATAGACACAACTGGGGTCAAAGTTCCCCATTTCTGGGACGGTTTTGGCACGAAAAACGGGTATCAATTTAGAGAAGGGAATACGGACTGTTGTTGGGGTATTAGCAAAGGTATCAAAGGAATAACTATAGCCCACACCATCCCATTTTCCTTCGCAACGAATAATAAATTTATAGCGTTTGCCATCCCCTTGTACCTTTAATTCTATGCCTTCATACTCCAATAAATCCAAAGGTGGAGTAAGATTTTTGGTTCTCACTGAAGCAAACCCCCCATTATTTGCCGTAGAGACGTTACCAGAAAATACGGCTTTATTTTGTTCTAAACGGAGACTACTTTCACTCACTCCTCCCATGACCACATCATCCACTGCACCCCAGATGTCTTTTATTTGTTCTGTGGGATGGGTAAAATCAAATAATAATTTGGTATCGGATCTTATGCCTTTTTTAACTACCTCAATTAAATTTTTCATCCCCATATATTCCACTTGTTGGGGACTGTCTACCACTTGCGGCATATAAAACTTAGTTCCTTGGTAATATTTATCTCGGTTGGGTGTGTCTCCTTCTACGGGTTGGACACGGGTTCCCACACAAGAGATCACCGCTACCACGTTGTCTACAAGTCTTGGGGTTAAGGTTTCGGGACGAGTGACATCCCCTTGAACCAGTTCGACCCTCTCATCAAACAGAGGTTTAGCGGCTTCTTTATCCCGTACCAAAGCACGAACCTGGTACTTTTGTGATAGTAAACGACGAACAACACGCTTACCTACGCCCCCTGTGGCTCCTGTGACTAATATAATACCCATAGTGCTATTTTGTTGTTTGGGTGAAAGGGAATCTTTTGACTTGAACAATTTTTTTAGATCACTGACAAAAGGGATTAATTCAAAATCGTTTAAGGTGGCGATAAACCTGCCAAAGTCCCATGATTGACGTTTTTTTTCACTCATTCTATTGTCCCATAACTGTTGTTCTTTTATCAAGATAACAAGTTTGTTAAGTTTATCCATCCGTTATTTTTAACTTGATAATTTCTTGAGTGAACCCATTGGCTGCACGGCTATTGTTTTCTGTTTCTAATTATGAAATTATTTCTACTTGGAATATTTCTATTATATTCCTTGGGTTTCATTCCTTAACCCAACCGATAGGCGATCACGATCCCCAAATTATTGATCCACAGAATAGTATTTTTGTCAAGAGCAGTTTATTAAAATTAAAAAATGCTTAGTAAAAATTTAGAAAAGATTCTACAGTTTAGAGAGGAAATCAGCAGGTTAAAAAAGTCTGATAAACGAAATTTAGAGCTTTTTGGGGAGAAAAAAACGTTTAAGCTACACTAATCTCACGACCCTACCTGATAAACAGACTAACACGAAAATAACCAAAATACAAATATCAGTCAAAATTGAGCAAAATCAGGCAAAAAAATTAAATGATTAACTTATGTAAATTTGAGGTTTTATTTAATAAATTCAATGGCTTTAAATGTTTTGTATAGTCTAAGCTTATCTTTCGTTCAACAGCAACTTAACCGACAAGCGATCGCATTAGCCTCTTTTGGCTACAATATTTTTTTGTTTTGTTACAGAGTATCACTTTTTTGATATCTCCTAGAGAAAATAACTGACAATGGACAGTGGATTATGGATGTTGGATAAATGACACAAAATCAACAAGACCAAGTCTTTGGCAAATATCGAGGCAAAGTCACCCAAACCGAAGATCCCTTAAACCTGGGTCGGATACAAGTTCAAGTTCCAGCCATTACCGACGATAAAAGTGTGTGGGCAATGCCCTGTACTCCCTACGCAGGAAAAGATGTGGGCTGGTTTACCATCCCACCACTGAATGCCAATGTGTGGGTAGAATTTGAAGGAGGAGATGTGCGTTATCCCATCTGGAGTGGCTGTTTTTGGGGAGAGAACGAACTACCCAAAAAAGCAGAGGTTAAACAACCGGCTGACGTACAAGTCTTCAAAACCGACGGCACCACTTTGACCATTAGTAACCAAGACAATAATAAAAATTTAACACTTGAAGTGGAAAAACCCCTTGTCGAGAAACCCCTAAAAATGGTATTTAATGCAGAAGGGATTGAACTTAACAACAACAACCAAACCACTGTTAACCTCAAGGCAGAAACCATTGAAATCAAAAATGGGACAAATTCTACCATCATTATTGCCAAGGACAAGATACACCTAAAAGAAAGCAATATTGCCATTAATCTAACCAATCAAAGTATCGAACTCCAAAGCAGCCCAGCCACCCTAACCCTCAAGACCTCATCTGGGATCGAACTAAAAAACAATCCCGCCATTGCCAAATTAACCACATCGGGAATTCAACTGAGTAGCACTCCAGCAACGGTGAAAATCGCCGCTACGGGGATCGAACTCAATAATCCCATCGGCAACATCAAACTGTCACCAGCCGGGGTCAACATCAATAATGGGGCTTTACAAGTCACCTAATAATTCTGTTGGAAAGATTTCGAGGTAAGTTATGCCAGGTTTTCTACTCAATGTTGGTTCTACTGTCATCTGCGCCCACGGAGGACAAGCCAAAGCCACCGTTCCCAACCCTCGCGTCAGAGTTATGGGAATGCCCGTCACCACCCAAGGCCCCCCTTATGCGATCGCCGGTTGTGTTAATCCCCCCCCTCCTGCTAACGTCGGCCCTTGTATCATTGGTAACTGGATTCTCGCCTCTTTAAGAGTGAAAGTAATGGGAATGCCAGTGCTACTAATGGACAGTAAAGCCATCTGCGTTCCCACAGGAACCCCTCTCAACATCCTAGTGACCCAAACCCGCGTCAAGGGGATGTAATCATGGAAGAGATTAACTATCCATTTCGCATCGATGGCAGAGGACGAGTCGCCCGGATTCAAAATCAAGATACCCATATTCGTCAATTGATGGAGCAATTACTGTTCACCGAATCAGGAGAACGGGTTAATCGTCCGGACTTTGGCAGTGGGTTATACCAACTCATCTTTGCCCCCAATAGTGGAGAGTTGGCTACGACCACCCAATTTTTAGTGCAAGGGGCCCTAGAACAATGGTTAGGGGAATTGATTCAAGTCGAAGCCGTTGACGTGCAGAATATAGACGCTCGCTTAGAAGTGACCATTCGTTACATCGTGCGACGGACTCAAGAAGAAAAAGTGGCAGCATTTGTCAGAGAGGTGTCGTCTTGAAGGGTCAAAACCAACAACGAAAAGTCGCCATTAAAAACAAGCGAGATGCTCAGGGGAACCCCCTGTTAAATGGCATAGACTACGTAGACATAGGAGAAGATGGGCAAACCCTCTTCGTTCACTTTATCCACAATTTACGCCAACCCAACCCCCAGAAAATAGACGTTCTTAAGGAACAAAATCTCCTTATTACCAACGTTAAAACCTTAGAAACCGTTACTATTACATCTATCCACACTTTAGCGGATCTTCTCATCATCAGAGTCAAAAATATTAGCCATTTAGGAACGTATACCCTCCGATTAATCAATAATACCGCCCCAACCCTACCCCCCCAAGGGTTTGACCCCCAACTGTCTCAAATTGAGTTTTCCTTGAGACACGAAGCAGCTAGCGAGTTTGACTGTCAAGAGGTTCCTGCCATTGCAGACAAACAACCGCCACTCCCCACCATTGATTACTTAGCTAAGGATTATCAGAGCTTTCGCACCTTGATGCTCGATCGCCTAGCCGTCACCCTACCCCAATGGCAAGAACGCAACCCAGCCGATCTGGGGATCATGTTAGTGGAACTATTCGCTTATATGGGCGATCGCCTCAGTTATTATCAAGATGCAGTCGCCACAGAAGCCTATTTGGGGACCGCAAGAAAACGAATCTCTATCCGTCGTCATAGTCGCCTTTTAGACTATTTTATCCACGAAGGGTGTAACGCCAGAGCTTGGGTGATCATTGAATTAAAAGAAGCAAAAGAAGCAAAGGAAGCAAAGGAAGCAAAAGAAGCATTGAAGGAAGATAATCATCCTATCTATCGAGAAAAAGGGATCAAGTTATTAGGTCCGTCAGTAACAGAAAATCGTCCAGGGGTTAAATTTTTAACCCAAACCTCTTTTCCCGCCGGAAGCTTATCAGAAGATAATTTGGCCACCGCTTTAAATCAAGGGGCCCAGGTATTTGAAGCGATGCACGATGTCACCCTCTATGTTTCGTTAAACACCCTTGAATTTTATACCTGGGGAAACGAAGACTATTCATTACCGAAAGGCGCAACAACCGCCACCTTAAACGATGAAAAGAGAACACTGTATAAACACCTGCGAGAAGGAAGCGTCTTAGTCTTAGAACACAGTGTAAACCGAGTGCTGAATCCAACTCATGTGCTGCGCTTAACAAAAGTAACAACCAATTATGACCCTCTGTTTGACATCCCATTGGTCAATATAGAATGGCATCAAGAAGATGCCTTACCCTTCGACGTACCGATCTCTCGTCGCAACGAGCAAGGAAAGTTAGAAGAGCCAATATACATTGCCAAAGGAAACGTCGTCTTAGTCGATGCCGGGCAGACCATCTCTCAACCCGAACCCTTATGGGAAGATCCCGGTTGGGACTCACAACAACGACCTCGTTTACAAGAAAATCCCATAACCCATCAAGGCCGAGTTTATTTAAGCGATCGCCAACGATGGGGATTATTTGATGCCAAAGCACCGGCAAAAAAGGCCATGGAGTGGGAATTAAGAGATGCTAGACCCGCCATCTATTTAGTCGAAACCAAAGAACAAAGAGCCAATAGAGCCACCCCTCATAGATGGGATCCTCAACCCGACCTACTCAACAGCGATCGCTTTGCTAGAGAGTTTGTCGTCGAAACAGAAGAAGACAGACGAACTTATCTGCGTTTTGGAGATGGGGTATTAGGCAAACAACCCCAAGAAAACGATCATCTAGAAGCGGTGTATCGCATTGGTAACGGAATTCAAGGCAATGTCGGGGCCGACGCAATAAAAAACATAATTTTACCAAAAGAATTAGAAACCCTATTAGAAACCCTAAAATTAAAATTAGAAGTGCGTAACCCTCTACCGGCTCAAGGAGGGAAAGAACCAGAACCCATAGAAGAGGTTAGATTATACGCCCCTCAAGCGTTTCGAGAGCAAAAACGAGCCGTTACCGAACAAGATTATATTAAGATCACCCAAACCTATCCAGGGGTGCAAAAAGCCTTAGCTACCCGTCGTTGGACCGGTAGTTGGCACACCATTTTTATCACCGTAGACCGTCAAGGAGGACTAAGAATTGACGAAGCTTTTAAACAAAGGTTACTGGCTTTCCTCGAACCCTTTCGACTGGCTGGCCAACATCTCGAAATCGAACAACCTCTATTGGTATCCCTCGATATTGTCATGACGGTTACCCTTGAACCCGACTATTTCCAAGCGTCTGTCAAACAAGCGTTATTAGAGACCTTCAGCAATGGAGTTTTGGAGGATGGAACCCTAGGCTTTTTTCACCCCGATCGCTTTACCTTTGGACAACCCATTTACCTCAGTCAACTCATCACTAGCGCAATGGAAGTCACCGGCGTTCAGTCGGTCAAAATCACCCGTTTTCAACGTCAAGATCAACCCTCAACTCTCCCTTTGGAAACGGGAAGCATTCAATTTGAGCGTCTGGAAATAGCACGATTGGATAATAACCCCAATCTTCCTGAAAATGGCACCATACAGTTTAATCTACAGGGGGGAAGATGAAAGATATAGATCAAAATCTCCAAATCTCAAGCAACCGACCCGGTTTATCGGAAATCAACTATCGTATTAGTGATTATCATCAATTTTTTCAGCGTTTACTCTCTCAATTGTCTCAAACAGAGGACGATGGAACCCAGTCGTTAGTACGGTTAACGACTCGTTCACAAGATGACGCAGCCATCGCCTTATTAGACGCTTGGGCAATCATGGCAGATGTCTTGACCTTTTATCAAGAACGTATTGTTAATGAAGGGTATGTCCGCACTGCAACAGAACGGCGATCGCTGTTAGAATTAGCAAGAGCGATCGGCTATGAACTTAATCCAGGGGTAGCGGCAAGTACCTATCTATCGTTTACAGTAGAAGATGCGCCCAATTCCCCAACTGTCACCCAAATAGCCAAGGGAACGCAAGTGAGTAGTGTTCCCGAGGGAGAGGAGTTACCCCAAACCTTTGAAACCATTGCCGACTTTACGGCATACGTGCAATGGAATGCCATCACCCCCAGGCAAACTCGTCCCCAAACCATCACCCCTCAAACAACGCAACTCTACTTAACCGGGATCGATACCCAACTCGAAGCCGGAGATTATTTATTATTACTCGATCAGCAAGAGAAGGAGAGGGTTTATCTACTTAAACTCAGCACTGTTGCAAGCAATAGTGACGAAAACTATACTTTAGTTAACTATAGTTTAGTGACCTCATCGACACTGGCTAATGGTGAGGAACCGTTGCGTCAACCCCAAGTCTTTGCGTTTCGGGGAGAAGCTTCGTTTTTTGGTAGTAATGCACCTCAATGGGATACTTTGAGTGCAGAAGAGAAACGCAGTGCCATTGAAACAGATAAAGAGCAAATTGAAGCCAATGGCAGCAAGATTGATGGGGGTGTGATAACAATTGAGCAGAATAATAATCGGTGGAAGTCTAATTTAGTAGGTCAAGAATTGCCTAATTTAGATATTAGTGATCTGGTGATTAATCAACAGGGTGATGTGTTTGTTGCCATACCCAGTCGAGGTATTTTTCGTCTATTTTCAGGAAGCGATCGCTGGGGAGAAATTAATGATGGTTTGACCAATATAAATATTCAAACTTTATACGTTAATGATCGAGGACATCTCTTTGCTGGAGGATCGAATGGAACTGCTGGTGGGGGTGCATTTCGCTCGAAAGATAATGGCAATAGTTGGACAGAAATTGCCACAGGAACCATCGGTGTTGAACCCGTTCCTGATAATGAAAGTCAATTTAGAGCCGTGAATACCAGCATTTCTAATACGGTTGTGCGCTCATTTTTAACTTATGAAGAAAATGGAGTGATTTACATTTTTGTTGGGACAGATAATGGGGTTTATCGTTCAATTGATGGAGGAAAAAATTGGTATGCTTTTAACGATTTGGATGACAATTCGTTATCGGAGAATACGGTAGTCCGTTCTCTTGTTTTATATGGCAAAAATTTTGAAAATAGTGAATTTTCTATTTATAATAAACAAACAGAAACAGTACAATTTTCTGTAGATGATCAAGATAAAACAGAGATCATAGTAGAAGGAAATGGACAAGAGAAAATTAAAAAAGGAGATATTATTGAGGTAGAAAAAAAATTTAGAATAGTTGAAGAAATTACTAATAATGGAACTAATGGAATAATTAGGATAGATTATCCTTTGTTAACAACTATCGAAGAGGGTGAATTATCAATTTATAAAAAAGATTTAAAAAGAAGACAAAACTATGCAGTGTTTCAGTTAAAATTCTTACTTGTTTTGATAGAAACTAACCCAATTAATTTATTATTAGTTTTGGCAATACTTTTACCAACCTTTTATTTTGCAAAAGTTTCTCTAGATAATCAAGATAAAAAGAAAGTCAACGGAAATGAGTACACAAAGTTTCAAAATGAGATACAATCGGGAGATATTATTGAAGTAGAAGGTCATTTTAGAATTGTTGAAAATATTAAGGATAATAAGGAATTAAATGTTTCCAGTGTTTTTGTCTCAATCATCGCAGGGACAGATAACGGTGTCTTTGAACTTCACAATATTAGAATAGATGTTCCTGTAAATGCACCCACTTGGAGTGATAAAAATAGAGAAATAAAGTTAGATGATCGAGATATCTCAATTTTAATTGAGCAGAATCAAAATGAACTATATTTAGGAACTAATAACGGCAAAGTTTATAGATTCCCTAAAATTGATAATACAGAATCTTGGGAAGAAATTCTTCCAAAAAGTTCAGAGAATAAACCTCAAAAAATTACGGCTTTAGATGTTGATTCAGCAACGAATAAAATAGTAGTAGGAACAGCAAAGCAAGGTCTTTATTATCAAAATAATGAGAATACTTTAGAACCGATCCAATCTAGTGATAACCAGCAAAAATTTCCTACAGTAATTACTGCTTTGCAATTCGATGAAAACAAGTTTTTTGTCGGAACTAGGTTTAGTGGTTTTTTCCAACAAGAATGGCCAAACTTTGAAATCGAAACTGAAAAGATACAATTAGATACTCTATATCCTCAGATTTTAAATGATAGTTTAATGGTTTTATTGGATGATGATTATTTTGAAGAACATAAAGTTAACAAAATTTCTAAAACTTTTGAAAATCGCTTTAATTTGAGTCTAGAAATAACTGAAATAGAAAGTGATAAACTTATTGAAAATCCCCAAAAATTTGATCGACGGAATAGCAAAATTTTAATTGAAAGTGAACCCCTAGAATTAGCAGTAGAAAAATTAACCATTGCGGAAAAAGGAGAAGACATTTTTCTTGATCCCATTCAACAAGAAACCTTTTTAGAACCAGTAAAAGAAGAATTTAGTCAAACAAAAAACATTTTCTTGAGTCAACTTATAGAAAACTTGAACAGAGATCAAACTATTATTGTTAGTGGTCAACATATGACTGCTAAAATTCAAGATATTGGGGGTATATTTTGTTTATATCATCAGCAAACAATACAGGAATATCAATTTGTTATATCCGCTTTTTTAAAAGATGCTGAAACCTTCAGTTTATTGTTGCTTTGGATGATACTTTTACAAATATGGAAACCCAGTAATATCGGTTTAACCAACTCTCAAGTAACGTCATTAGTCATCAATTCAAAAGAAATAGAAAAAGAACTGTTAGCAGGAACTACTCAAGGAATTTTTCGTTCTTTAGATAATGGTAAGACTTGGGAACCTATTGATAGCTGGAAAGAAATTGAGAATAAATTAGAAAATAAAGAAATTCAAGGGTTATTAATAGACAAAGATGATACTATTTTTGTAGGAACAGCAGAAGGACTATTCAAGTCAGAAAATCAAGGAAATAATTGGCAACACATAAAAGAAGAAACAGGACTAATTTATAATAATATTCTTACTTTAACTGAAATTAAAAATGAAAACGATAAAAACAAGAATATCCTCTTAGTCGGTACCATTGAAGGCGGTTTATTCCAATCAAAAGATAAGGGGGAAAAATGGACTTCTTTAGGACTATATGACACCGATGTACAAACCATTGCTATTCAAAAACAACAATTTGACAATTATCATTTATTTGCAGGAACAACTCAACAGGGAATATTTCGTTCCTTAGATCAAGGAAGGAGTTGGGAAAAAATAATTGAAACAAGAGAAGGAGAAGGAATACTATCCAGTAAAAATAATCAAGTAACTTGGAGAGGGAACAACTTTAATCAACAGATTAAACCAGGAGATACTATAAATGCAGCCGGACAAACGAGAACCATTACCAATGTTTCCATCAGAGACAATAGTGAAGTAACTTTATCCATTGATAATCCCTTTAACCCTGACTTAATTAATCAAAGTTTTACAATTAATACAGGACTAACCAATCGTAGTATTACAGCAATTGCCGTAGGTTCAAGAGACATTAAAGCCAAAATATCCATTGACAACAACAAAATTATAGACAATGAAAATCAATTTACTAATCTTGTAAAAGTGGGTGATACCCTTACCCTAAACCTCAATGGAAAGATACAAACGCGAACCATTACTCAAATCTCTGATACAACTGATACAACTAGCAGATCCGTAACCGTTGAAAAACCTTTTGAGTTAGATGAACCTATCAACCACCAAGAAAAGATGATTATTATTAATCAAGATATCATCTTTGCCGGAACATCAGGAAGTGGGGTATTTCGATCGCAAGATAACGGGGATCATTGGCAAGACATTAACGTTAACTTAACCGATCTCGAAATCCGTTGCTTAACCCTGGACGATGAGGGCAATATTTGGTTAGGAACAGCGAAAAATGGTATTTTTCAGTCCAATAATAACGGAGACTTCTGGATACCCTCTAACGACAACTTAGCCAACATCGATATCCAAACCATTGTCGTCGAACGTGACACAATTTTCGTGGGTGGAATTGGTATTTTAATCACCGCCGATGGTTTACAAACCACCCCCGTACAACGTTACGACACAGTGCAAATTCTCACCCCTCCCCTTCCCATCGAAAATGAGGGACAAGGACCCTTATATCAATACTGGAAAGTCAGAGATAAAGATAGGTTTGAAGGCTATTTAATCACAGCCTTACCCAGTGAACCCTCCACCCTTAATCATATAACCCTATTACCCGCCCCCGAAGACAGCGAAATAGTCAGCGAAATAGCCACCATTGCCATTCCTCCCCAAGACCAACAACTACCCTTATTAATCTTAAGAGAACCCCTCAAAAACGCTTATGATCCCGCAACCGTAACCATTTATGGGAACGTCGTCCAAGCCACTCATGGCGAAACCGTAGAAGAAGTGTTAGGGAGTGGAGATGGAAACGCCTCCAACCAAACCTTTACGCTGCAAGAACCCCCCTTAACCTATATTTCCGCCCCCACCCCCAGTGGCAGAGAAAGTACCCTAGAAGTGAGAATAAACGGCGTTCTCTGGCAAGAAGTCCCCTCCCTCTATCCCCTCAAACCCCATGATCAAAAGTACATTATTCGTATCCAAGCCGACGGAACCACTAATGTTACCTTTGGAGATGGCAAGAAAGGATCTCGCTTACCCACCGGGCTAGAAAATATCACCGCTACCTATCGTCAAGGGATCGGTTTAGACGGTAACGTTGGGGCAAACAGTCTCAGCATTCTCAATGATACCCCTCCCGCTATTGCTGACGTGATCAACCCCTTAAAAGCCACAGGAGGAACCGATCCCGAAAGCCTCGCCCAAATTCGTCAAAACGCCCCATCAACTGTACGTATTTTAGATCGGATCGTTTCCCTAGAAGACTTTGAAGACTTTGCCCGCAGTTTTACTGGTATTGGTAAAGCGATCGCCACACCCCTCTGGCAACAAGGAAGAGAAATCGTTCACCTCACCATCGCCACTACCACTGGAGAAACCGTTCCCGAAACCTCCAGACTGTACACCAGTTTAGTCACCGCCATCGATGCAGCCAAAGATCCCCGTCAACCGGTGATGATCGATAGTTATCAAGCCATCAGATTTAACGTTGAAGCCCAATTAACCCTTGATGCCAAATATGTACCAGAACTTGTCACCTCGAAGGTTAGAGACGCTTTAATCAAGACCTTTGACTTCCCCGTGAGAAACTTCGGTCAACCGGTCACCACCGCCGAAGTTATTGCATCCATGCAAAGAGTTGAAGGGGTAATCGCCGTGGATCTCAATGCCCTCTATCAAAGCGATCGCAGTAAAGTCTTAAACCCTTCCCTATCCGCTTCCCTCGCTGATTATGACCCCCGAACCAACCAAACAAAACCCGCCCAACTTTTATTAATTAATACTGCTGGTATTCGATTAATTTGACAGCGTTTTTAGCTAATTTTTACAATTAAATTTTTGCCTAAGTTTTTAATGGAATAAAGTAAAAAAGAGTGATAAGTTATAACCAAGAGGAAAAAGCAGAATTTTCAAAGAAGGCCGCTATTATCCTCGTCTAGTTTGATAGAGGTACCAGAAAGTGCGTCAAAGATTACATCCTGAACAAAAATTTTCCCAAAATGAAAACCATCCCAGTCACGGATGGTTACAGAAAAAATCAATTCATCAAGACTCTGAAACTGACGATGAAATGGATACCCCCGGGGTCTATAAGGGGCCAGGGTTAAGTAGAAATTTAGAAGGGAGTGCGAAAATACCTTTTACAGATTATTCCCACCTCAAACCTGATCCATCTGACTTCATCAGAGAAAGCATACAGCAAAGATTCTCAACACCACCCATACAAGCTAAAAATAGCCAAGAGGAAACAAATAATAATTCAGAACAAGAAACAGAGATTGTTCAACAAAAGAGAGAAAATGGAGAAAGTATAGAGGCACAGAAACAAATATCTCCTAACCGAACAGGTTTACCCGATCGCCTTAAAACAGGAGTTGAGAATTTATCAGGATATTCCCTAGATGATGTAAGGGTTCATTATAATTCACCGAAACCAGCACAATTACAAGCTCATGCTTATACCCAAGGGACAGAAATTCATGTTGCGCCGGGACAAGAGCAACATTTACCCCATGAAACTTGGCACGTTGTCCAGCAGATGCAAGGAAGGGTAAAACCGACGATGCAGATGAAAAGGGTACAGATTAATGATGATCAGGGGTTGGAGAGAGAAGCGGATGTGATGGGAAGAAAAGCAAAGAATAGGTTAATGGCAAATAGAAAGAAAGAAGGTGTGAGAAAAGCCGAAAGAAAAAGGGGGCAGAAGAAGAAGGTGGTGCAAAAGCAAGAAGTGATCCAATTGAAAGATTGGTATTCTTATGGGGCAGCAAATAAGGTTCCCCACGTGCATTGTTACGGAAAAAAAAACGCATACGATTGCCATTTGAAGATATTGATTGATGGAAAAGTGAAGAGGATTAATATTGTGCAAGGCGGCGAACTACGAGACACAGCACACGATGCATTGGAGGCCGCTCAGCAGTATGGCAATGGTCTTGATGATGTCATCCAAGGGATAATTGACGAGTATGAGTAGTGCGATCGCTCTTGTAGGGTGCGAAGCATGAAATGTAACGCACCAAATCAAAGATTATCTCCATAAATATGTAAATTTTCGATTATGATGTTGAATTTTCGGTGCGTTACGCTACGCTAACACAACCTACAGTTTTGTATTTGAGTTAACATAGAACCATGAATGACCAATAATAACAATGGCAAAATTATCCCCTGAAACCCTGACCCGTATTTTCAATCTCTTGCGACAAATAGCAGAAGAAATTGAAATAGCTGGTGCAACAGAGTGGATACTTTTTGAAACCTATGGAGAAAATCCTAGAACAATTAATGAACTAGATGAATTACAAAACATAAAAGAAAGACTCAATCAATCTTATTCTCGCCTAAACACTTTAACCTTAAGAATTCTAGAAACCCAACCCATTGCCTCAGATTCGATGATAGATTTATTAAATCAAGCTATCGATAATGGTTTAGGGAATTTAGAAGCCTGTCATGCCAGTATTCAAGAAATTAAAAAAGGTTGGAATTTATCATGAGTGAACAGCAATTTTATCCTGACAAAGAAACACAAAAACGCTGTCTTGAAGGATTAAGACAAAGCAATTATCAACTTGAATTATATAACTTATTTTTAGATGAGGCCATAGCTAAAGTTGATGCTGAGTTACGTCAAAAAAAACGGGCAAGATTATTACAACGACCTTATTAAGTGTGATCTCGAAGAGATCGACTTTGCGGTGCGCCGATCTTGTCGGTTGGTTAGCGGGTGGAAATAATTATCGTTTAATTACTTATATTGATTACCAAGCACCAATAATCTTTACTATCTTGATATTCGGTGCGTTACGCTGCGCTAACACACCCTACGTCAGAGTTATGATACAATAAAACCAAACATTATCATGATTGATTATGATAAAAAATATTAATGTTGAAGGATTAAAACCAGAGCAAATAAAAGGGATACAAGCTATAGTAGAAGCGTTGAAAGCAGACAATCAAACTAATAAAAATGAACCTGAGATTGATATGATTGAATACTTATTAGAAAATCCGATTCATGTTGATAATTTAGAATTTATGAAACGGGAAGATATTTATGTAAGAAACCAATAATAATCTCTGTTTTGTTGATTCTAACATTTGGCTTTATGGTTTCTCAACAGATCAAAAAGTGCGATCGCCGATCTTGTAGGTTGGGTTAAGGAACGAAACCCAACATTAGAATTGAGTTAAAATGATTGGGAGAAGCTAAATTAATCGTCATTAATTGAAGTTAAAAAATGAGAAAAAAATCATGAATGACATTTCGATTAGTCAATTTACTAATAATATTCAAGACTTTATTGAGCAAGTCATTGAGCAACACACTCCCCTTAAGATAAGCACTCAAAATGGAGAAGATGTTATCATTATTAATGCTAAAGATTGGGAACAACAACAAGAAACTTTGTTTATTTTACAAAATAGTCAATTAATGCAGCAAATAAACGACTCTATGATGACTCATACCCAAAATAAAGGTTATACTCCTAATCAAGAAGAATTAAATGAGATCCTTGATATTTGAAGGAAAAACATGGGAAATTTACGAAGAACTGCGACAAAAAGATAAAATTTTGCATAAAAATCTTTTTTGCGGTGCGCTTTTGTAGGGTACGTTAATGAAATGTAACGCACCAAATCAAAGATTATCTCCATAAATATCTAAATTTTCGATTATGATGTTGAATTTTCGGTGCGTTACGCTATCGCGCTTCACTCCCTACGTCTTGGGTTAGAATGATCATGTACACACTCAATTAAGCTTAATTAATTGAACTTATAAAAATAGGGAAAAATGATGAGGGAAAGCAACAAATTAAAAGAGATAGAAAAAGCAATTAGTCAGTTATCTCCACAAGATTTAAACGAATTTCGTCAATGGTTTGCTGAATTTGACGCAGAAGCATGGGATCAACAATTTGAAACCGATGTAACCACAGGTAAGCTAGATAGGTTAGCAGAAAAAGCATTAAAACACTTACGAGAAGGAAACTGCACGAACTTGTGAAACATCGAGCAACCCCTGATTTTTGGTATTATTATCGACAATTGCCCCCCCATATTCAAGACCTAGCCGATAAATGTTATGATTTGTTAAAACACGATCCCTATTATCCTTCATTACATTTTAAGAAAGTGGGTCGTTTTTGGACAGTTCGGATTGGGATACATTACAGAGCTATTGCAGTGGAAGATGGACAAGAAATGGCCTGGTTTTGGATAGGACATCATGCAGAATATGACAAAATATTAGGAAAATAAGGATGATCGCTGATCTTGTCTGTTAATCGCTATTGTAGGGAATGCGATCGCTCTTTTAGGGTACGTTAATGAAATGTAACGCACCAAATCAATGATTATCTCCATAAATATCTAAATTTTCGATTATGATGTTGAATTTTCGGTGCGTTACGCTATCGCGCTTCACTCCCTACAGTTTTGTATTTGAGTCTGTAGGTTGGGTTGAGGAACAAAACCCAACAAATATAATGTGAATATAATCCTTTGAACTATTATAATTAATACATATACTTTGATTTTGAAACCATGCGGGTAATTAGTAGGAGGAGTTTAAGAGAATTTTGGGAAAGACATTCAAAAGCTAGAAATAGTTTATTATTATGGTATGAGAGAGTTACGAAAACAGTCATTGAAAACTTTGCTCAACTGCGTCAGATGTTTCCCTCTGCGGATCAAGTCAGTAACTTTACTGTTTTTAATATTAGTGGAAATAATTATCGTTTAATTACTTATATTGATTACCAAGCACAAATAATCTTTATTCGTGCTGTTTTAACCCATGCAGATTATGATAAGGAGAACTGGAAAAATGACAACTGGTTTAAAAATTAATAGCCCCTATTATCTTAAGTTAATCACAGAATTTGCACCTCGTCCTATCACCAATGAAGATGAATTAAATGCAACTCAACAAAGAATAAATAAACTATTAGATAAAAAAGATATTAATCAAGATGATCAAGATTATCTAAGAGTTCTAGGGCTTTTGATTTATGATTATGAAGAGAAAAATGAACAATTGCCTCAATTAACAGATGGAGAATTATTACAATCACTAATGGAAGACTATAATCTAAGCATACAAGATTTTTTAGGAATATTTGACCAAGAACAAATCATTTTAGATATATTAAGTGGAAAACGTAATTTTACTTCTCAGGAAGCTTTTAAAGTGCGCTCTCTTTTGTAATGATTAGAGCGATCGCCTGTAGATTGGGTTGAGGAACAAAACCCAACAAATCATTTAAAATAAGGGTCATATGTCCTATAAGGAGTAATAATCAGATGTTAGTTCGTTATGCCTTAAGTGATTATATCCGTGAAGCGATCGCCTTATCAGAAATTGAACAACTAGAAGATGGTACTTATGTCGGTAAAATTCCCAACTGTCAAGGAGTCATTGCTTTTGCTGACACCATTACCGAATGTCAAACACAGTTACGTTCAACTTTAGAAGATTGGATTTTAGTCGGATTAAAACTCGGTCATATTTTACCTGTAATTGCTGGAATTGATCTTAATCAGGAGTGCTAAACAGTGAGTCGTTTAACTCCATGTAAACGAAGAGATTTTGTCAAAAAACTCAGAAATTTAGGCTTTGAACAACCAAGATCAGGCACTAGACATCAATTTATGATTTATCAACAATATCGTCTGACTATACCCTCTAATTCTGAGTATTCTGTGCCTCAATTGAAAATGATGATCAAGGAAGTTGAAAATATTATATCTCGTGAGATAACAATTGATGAATGGAATCAACTTTAATGGGTTAGGGAATTTAGAAGCTTGTCATGCCAGTATTCAAGAAATTAAAAAAGGTTGGAATTTATCATGAGTGAGCAGCAATTTTATCCCGACAAAGAAACACAAAAACACTGTCTTGAAGGATTAAGACAAAGCAATTATCAACTTGAATTATCTAACTTATTTTTAGATGAGGCCATAGCTAAAGTTGATGCTGAGTTACGCCAAAAAAAACGGGCAAGACTATTACAAAAACCTTATTAAGTGCGATCGCTTTACCAAATGACTGATGAATAAAATTCTCTAATTTTTTGATCTTTGGTAACAATAGGAGCATTATACTGTTGTGCTAACACCACAATAATTCGGTCTGCTGGATCTTTATGTTTCCATTCTAAAGCTACACTTTTTAACCAAAGACTTTCATCGATTGGGATAATTGAAATAACATCTGATTGTTGTAATCTTTCAGTATAAATATCTAAAGAAATGCCTAAATCTAATTTTCTATTTTTGATTTTAATGGCTATTTCCCAAATAGAAATAGAAGCAACCTTCCCATTTTTATCTGTTTCCATATCCTCACACACTTGTTGAGCAGATAAAGATAATTGATCGGGATCAAGACTCCACCAAATTAAAGCACAAGTATCTAAAACTAGACTCATAATTGTTCCCATTCATCGGTGGTGGGGGTTGTTAAATCTTCTAAATAGGTAACTTTTCCTCGCAAATCTGCAAATAGTTCTTGTGTTGTCAATTTGGGTTTATTTTTAAGCAGGCGAATTAAACTAAGAACTTTCTCTAATTCCTGTTCTGATAAAGAATCAATTTCTTCGAGAATTAAGGCTTTATTTACCATAATTCGACTCACTCCAATTGACCTCAACATGATGATAACATACAAGAGCGATCGCTCTTGTAGGGTGCGAAGCATGAAATGTAACGCACCAAATCAATGATTATCTCCATAAATATCTAAATTTTCGATTATGATGTTGAATGGTCGGTGGGTTACGACAGAGTTATATTCCTGTGATAGCCTGAATTATAGCCGTTTAACCCACCCTACTGTGATGCTAAGGTAAATAGTGCGATCGCCGGTAGGTTGGTTTGAGGGGACGAAACTCAACAAATATAATCCTTAGCTCTTATCGGCAGCGTTAATGAAATGTAACGAACGGAATTAATGGCTTGTTTGACTGAAAATTTATCAAATTACTCCATAAAAACCCTTAAGTGTATCTGCATGATCCTGTCCCTAACACACCCTACTCAGCTAAAATAATGTAATAGGAATTTGAGCGTCTCCCTCACTCGCTGCAAAAATAGCCAGCAGTGCGATACGCCCGTCAGTTGGGTTGAGCAACGAAACCCAACAAAGATAATCCGAAGATTCATATCAATAGCTTTAACCCCAAATTGTCGGTAAAACTCTCCATTGCCAATTCTACGTTCTAAATCAATGACCACTCCCCGCGATCGCCTTTATCAACTTCTCCCCGCCATTTATCGGTTGCGAGATGCAGCCGAAGGAGAACCCCTACGCGCTTTATTAGGGGTCATCGAAACCGAATTAGACATTATTGAGAACGATATTGGCAATCTTTACGATAACTGGTTCGTTGAAACTTGCGACGACTGGATGGTGCCTTATATTGCCGATCTGCTGGATGTTAGAGAAATCTATAGCCAAACCCTCGATGGTTCAGAGCCAAAAAGTTACGGACAACGAGAGTGGCGTGCTTTAGTGGCCAATACCCTCGCGTATAGAAGACGAAAAGGAACAACACCGGTGCTTGAACAGTTAGCTAAAGACGTGACCGGATGGCGATCGCGGGCGGTGGAGTTGGGTCGCTTGGTGTTGACCAGTCAAAACCTCAATCACGTTGTCACTGAGAATACCTTAGTTAATTTACGGGCCGATAACTATGTGCAAACCCTCGGTACCCCCTTTGAGTCCCAAGCTGCTTATTCCGTCGATATTCGTTCTCCCAGTAACGGGGGTTGTTATAACATTGCTCATATTGGTTTGTTCGTCTGGCGGTTGCAAAGCTATCCCCTCGAAAAAATTAGCCCCCGAAAAATTGCAGACGATCGCTATACGTTTAACCCCCTAGGTTACGACGATATTCCTCTATTTAACCGACCCCAAACAGAAACTGATATTGCTACCCTAGCGCAAGAGATCAATGTACCTGGTCCTTTATCTATTCTCCCTTTAGCTAAGGAACTCAGACAACGACGACAGTTACTTTGGCAAGGAAAGTATCCCGAAGGGGTTCGTTATTTTGATAGTGATCCCATCTTCGAGATTTTTATCAACGGTCAAACCGATCCCATTGCTCCAGAAACCATCTTGATCTGTTCTCTAGACCAAGAAAAAACCTGGAAAATGCCCGATCTTCAAAGCGATCGCCTTCCAGGAGATCCCCTCGTCCCTACCCCAGTGGTTGCAGTTGATCCGACTTTGGGCCGCATTAAATTTCTTGATTCCCCTTTTCCCCAACAAGTCGAAGTTAGTTACGCCTATGGGTTTAGTGATGATCTCGGTGGGGGACCTTATTCTCGTCAACTCCCTGATGACGACTCTATATCTGAAGTAGAACAACTTAATCCTGTCGCTGACAACCCCCTCGCTGTGGCCATTGAAACCTGGAACCAAAAAGCACAAGCTTGGCTAGGCATACAAAACAAGACCAATATTCCCCTTATTAATCTTGAAATTGGTAGAAGTGGTATTACTCAGCCTGACTTTGAACGACCCACCTTTTCCCCCGGTGTGATTAAGGGACTGTCTGTCATTAGGGATAGACGTAATCAGCAAATTATCGTCACTCCCGGTCAAGCGATCGATGGTTTTGGACGAATAATTACCCTTAGGAAAGAGGAAACCATTAAATTAGATCCTCGGTTCTATAACATCGATGATTATCCTGGAAATACTGGTTTTTTAGTCATTTTTTATCAACCTGATCCACAAAAGCGTTCTATTGAATTTGTTCCTGAAACGGCGATCGATTCTTCAGAGAGTTATTATGTTCCTCGGAGCCAATTAACCAAGATCCATTCTTTGGAAGGTTATTGTATTCCTCTGGCCCGGTTAAGCATTGATTCAAGGTTTCAACTCCTCGACGAACCTGAAAAGGTTGCACCAGGATTTAAACCGGGAATTGTTTGGGGTTTTGAGGTGAAGATGATTCCCCACAAACTCGAAGCAATGGTAACTCCAGGGTTAGCGATTGATAAAACGGGCAGAAAAATGGCTCTGACTCAGAGTTTAACGCTAAATTTTGAACCCTATTTAGGTAATAAGGATAATCTCTCTCTTATCCTCTTACAAATTAATACCTTTCTCACCAGTCGATGGGAGATCGAATTAGTTGATCCCAATGACATTGAAGACATTGAAAAAGATAATCGTCGCTATTATATTGAGTTGGCTCAATTTAACCTCATTCCTTCCCCGGAAATCAAGGTTCACAAGCTGCAAAATTCGGCTCACGTAACAGTTGAAGGATTAGAAATAACCCGTCTTGATTCTAAACGGGCGATCGTTGAAATTAGTTCAGGAAAGGTTACAATAACTCCAGAAAAACCGACTGATGCTTCAGAAAGGGAAGTTGAATCAGAAGCAAGAGAAATTACCATAGAAACCTCCTGCCAACTGGACTTAAGTAACTACCCCGATCAAACCTTAACCCTATTTATTTCCTCAGAAACAGAACAAAGTCTTCCCTTAATTTTTGTGGGTGAACCATCTCCTTATATCGCTATTGTTCCCAATATTATTCATAGCGATCGCATCTATACAGACATCTATACAGAGACGATTTTGATTCAAGATAGTCACACCTATGAAGGGGACTATGAGATTCTCATTCCTGAGAAAACCCAACTCACTATTATTGCCAACAATGGCCAGCGTCCTCATTTACAAGGTAACGTTTATATTCGAGGAACTGCCAAAGGAGAAGACCATCAAGCCGGAAAACTTCGTTTCGAGGGTCTTTTAATTGAAGGGAATATGATTGTGCGATCGGGCAATTTAGGCGGTTTACAGATTCGTCATTGTACCTTAGTTCCCGCTAAGAGTCAGTTAAAGGTGCAATCCAGATTCCAATTATTTCAAGAACCAGAAGAAAATCAAACCGACCCCTTCAGTCTCATCGGTTTCGTCATCTATTTCCTCACTTTTGCTTATCAGTGGATTTGTAATTATTTGGGAGACAAAAATCATCATTCTCCATCCACTTTTTCAGAGATTTTTCAACTTTATTGTCAACAATTACAATCCATGTTTACCCTCATGGAACAAACTTTTTTAGGAGAGGGAAGAATAAGAGACAATGATGAATTAGAATTTGATAGCTGTTTATCACAGTTTTCAAGGAATGAACATGATAATATTTATTTAGAAATCTTTATAGAACGGAGTATTTGTGGAGCGATTTTCTTGGCAGAGACTGTACCAAAATTAACCATTCAAAATAGTATTATTGATCATAAAAATTTCAGAGATAAAAGTGAACCTGAAACCAGTGGAATTTCTCTTTTAGCTGAAGGAGTTGATAGTAATATTGATAATAGCACCCTATTAGGAACCACGACAGTTAAAACCATAAAAGCGAGTAATAGTATTTTTAATCAAACCTTAAAAGTTCTTAGAAAACAAACAGGATGTATTCGTTTTTCTTATGTTAGTGCAACCTCTGACACACCTCTACGTTATCGATGCCAACCAGACCTTACGTTTAAGGAACAATTAGACTTCGATAATTTACCTCAAAAAATTACTTGTTTAGGGATTGGCAAAAAATTAGGCATCGGAACGATTTATAATGATCCTCAAAATAGTAAGAAAATTATTGGCAATGAAACTGTTTTTACCACCGAACTAAAAGAAGGATATGAAATAATTATTCTGAAAAATAATCAAACTAATCAAAAAGAAATTAGAATGATTGATAATATAGAAAATGAAACTAATTTAACCATTAATCAACCCCTGGATTCTTCAATCAATGAAGAAAATGCAGCTAAGTTTGAAATTCCCTTTATCTTCGCTGGAACCTTAGGTAATGGACTGTTTAATTCTTTTAATCAAGGAAAGCAATGGAATAATATTAGTGGAAATCTTCCTGATTTTTATATCACAGCCATAATTGCCTATACTCAAGACGACATAACAACTCTATTTGTTGGAACAGTAGAGGGTAAAATATACCAGTCTCAAGTTAATAATAATGTAGACTGGAAAGAAAATATTTTAGAAGGAAATAATACCCCTATTTCTGCCCTATTAACCCATCAACAAAATATATGGGCAGCTACGGTTGGTCAAGGAGTTTGGACCTATACTGACCATAAACAGAATGACAATAAAGTAGAAAAGAAATGGCAACCCATAACAGAAGGATTGAATGATCTAAATGTTACCAGTTTAGCCATTAATGCTCAAGGACAACTATTAGCAGGAACTCAAGGCAATGGAGTTTTTATCTATGTTAATGACGAAAACAACAAAACCTGGATGCCATTGAATAAAGGATTGCTAGACTTATCTATTACTGTTTTAATCGTTAATGCTCAAAAACAGCTATGGGCTGGGACTCAAAAAGGAGGTGTATTTTACTACGATAATAATAATCGGAAGTGGGTGGAAATGAATGAAAACTTAACCCATCTAAACATTACAGCAATGGTTGCATCTCAAATAAAAAGTAGTCTTTCTATTCAAGATAAGATTGTTACTGGACAGAATACCTTTTTTACAAAAGAAGGACTGCAACCAGGAGACCGATTCCCTCAAGACGGAGAAGAATTAGGCACTATTACTCAAATAGAATCTGACACAAAACTTAGTTTACAAACAGGAATTCAAGAAGATATAATAAATCAAGAATATAGAAATTATGAGTTAATTTTTGCTGCAACTGATGATGGCAAACTATTTCGATATATTCAAGGTGTCACGGCTTGGGAAAAACTAAATTTGGATCTCCAAGGAACCGCAATTACTGTCTTAAACAAAGTACATGAAAACGGAGGAAACTTATTTTTAGGAACAGCAGCCGGTGATATTATGTACTCTCAAGATAATGGCCAAAATTGGTTTTCTGTTAATCAGGGACTGACCAATGTAGAGCAGAAGCTGACAATAATGGCCAGTTTACAACCCAATTTTACCTCTTCATTTTATGGTGATCCCGGTTATGGTCAACTTAGTCAAAGCTGTGCGATACAAATCCGAAATGGTGGAGAAGATGGGGCAGAAATGGGTGCATTTTATTCTCTCAAACAACCCCAAAAAGAACAAAATTTGCAAGCCAATCTTAAAGAATATTTACCTTTTGGCTTACAAGTAGGAACTTTCTATATTACTTAATAGACTAACAATGAAAGGCGACATCACCCGACTAACATTTGACCCTAAAAAGCACTATACCAGCGTTCGTATGCAGCAGGGACGCTTACAATTAGATGCTGATTGGAATGAACAAGTTGACATTGACAATCATCTACGACGCGCACAAATCTTAGCATCTTTGGGTTCTGAGAATGGAGTTCCTATTTACAACCCAGAAACACAAGAAAGTGAATCCAATAGCTTTAAATTAACTATTATTGATCAAGGAAAAGACATACAAATTACACCGGGTCATCTGTATATTAGTGGAACACTATGCGAACTAGAATTAGGAACCCCTTTCGACGCTACCATCAAAGACAGTCAACCAGAAAAACTTCAACTAGAAGTGTCTAGTTTAGTGATTGATGGAAGAGAGATTCAAAAAAATCAATGGTTAGAAGATATAGAAAAAGGGGAACAGTATCAAATCGAAACCGTTGACCGACAAAAACGTACATTAACGTTAATAACCACTGGAAAAACTGACAAAAAAACAATTAAACTACGTCGTTTATCTACTTATACAACCCAACCTGATTATCTTAATCCTCCTACTCGTAATACTTCTAATCCTTCTAATACTAATTTAAAACCAGGATTTTATTTAGCTTATATTGATGTTTGGGAACGTCATATTACCACCATTGAAGATAATTCCCTTCGTGAAATCGCTTTAAATAGTCCCGATACGACTACTCGTACCAAAACCGTTTGGCAATTAAAACTGCTGAATATTCAAGAAGCAGCAGAAAAACAGTTATTAAATTTTGTCAAGCAAATAGAAGTAATAGACAATAAAAAAGAAGCTAAAACTAAACTGATTGATGAGTTAAAAGGATTGATAAAGTCACAGAAACAAATAACAGAAGCAGATTTTAAAAATAAGTTTAATGAGTTGACAAAGACTAACCAACAGAGGAAATTTACAGAATTATTAACTCAGTATAACAATAATGTTAGCCAAGAAGGAGCAGAAAAACTTA